>Ga0180222_1000040_pt1 | contig 253471 bp, 269 predicted proteins | sample eDN5th37CKraftOP_FD_151336 | JGI IMG/M metagenome (GOLD analysis project Ga0180222, IMG submission 151336) | Enriched Organic Plus compost microbial communities from Emeryville, California, USA - eDNA 5th pass 37_C Kraft OP (version 2) (version 2) ... | reverse complement strand
GCTGGAACGGGTGGGTGTTCTTCGGCTTGAAATCGCGGAGGCGCGCATGAGCGATGTGAAGATCAAGCGCCGCTGCGCGGTCTATACCCGCAAGTCCTCGGAGGAAGGGCTGGAGCAGGAGTTCAACAGCCTGCACGCTCAACGTGAAGCATGCGAGGCCTACATCGCCAGCCAGCGGTCCGAGGGCTGGGTGCTCGTCCGCGACCGCTATGACGATGGCGGCATCTCCGGCGGCACGCTGGAGCGGCCCGGATTGAAGCGGCTGCTGGAGGATATCGAGGACGGGCTGGTCGATGTGGTGGTGGTCTACAAGATCGACCGCCTCAGCCGCTCGCTGGCCGACTTCGCCAAGCTGGTCGAGGTGTTCGACCGGAATGGCGTGACCTTCGTCTCGGTGACGCAAAGCTTCAACACCACCACGTCGATGGGGCGGCTTACGCTGAACATCCTCCTGTCCTTCGCCCAGTTCGAGCGCGAGGTGACGGCCGAGCGCATCCGCGACAAGGTCGCCGCGAGTCGGAAGAAGGGCATGTGGATGGGTGGCGTGCCGCCCTACGGCTACCGCGTCGAGAATAGGAAACTGTTGATTGACGACGATGCCGCCGACCACGTCCGCTGGATCTTCGCCCGCTTCCTCGAGATCGGCTCGGGCACGGAACTGGCGCGCGAGGTCGCGAAACGCGGCATCCGGACACCGCGCGGCAACCGGATCGACAAGAAATACATCTATCGGATGCTCAGCAACCGCGCCTACATCGGCGAGGCGGTCCACAAGGGCGACAGCTATCCCGGCGAGCACGAGGCCATCATCGACCGCGAGACTTGGGACCGCGTTCACGCCATCCTGCAGGAAAGCCCCCGCAAGCGCGCCGCGCGGACCCGCGCCGAGACGCCGGCGCTGCTGAAGGGGCTGCTGTTCGGGCCCGATGGCGCCGCGTTCTCGCCGACGCATACTCGCAAGGGCGACAGGCTATACCGCTACTATGTCAGCCAGACCGTGCTGAAGCACGGCGCGGGATCGTGCCCGGTTGGCCGGGTGCCAGCAGGCGAGATCGAAGCGGCCGTCATCGAGCAGTTGCGCGCCGTGTTCCGCCAGCCTGAGATTGTCGCGGGCACATGGAAGGCGGCGCGGGTGCAGGACGGTGAGATCACCGAGGCCGACGCGCGCGCGGCGCTGATTCGGCTCGACCCGCTGTGGGACGATCTGTTCCCGGCCGAGCAGGCGCGCATCGTGGCGCTGCTGGTCGAGCGCGTGGACATCGGCTCTGACGGGCTCAACGTCCGCCTGCGCGTCGACGGGCTCGGCGGCCTCGCCCGCGAGATGCTGGCCGGTGGCATCGAGGCGGCAGCATGACCCCCGGTGCTCCGATCCCGGAGACGGTTACTCTCCACGTCCCATTCAGGATCGTGAAGCGCGGCGGGAGGAAGGAGATGCGGTTGCCCGAGGGCGCCACGCAACCGCGGCGGATGGACAACACGCTGGTCAAGGCGCTGGGGCGGGCGTTCCGGTGGAAACGGCTTCTTGAATCCGGGGAGTTCGCCACCATTGCCGAACTGGCGGAAAGCGAGGGGATTGCGCCCTCATACATGACCCGCGTGCTGCGCCTGACACTGCTCGCACCCGATATCGTCGAAGCGATCCTGGACGGGAAGCAGGGGTCGGAGGTGACGCTGGCGCGGGTGCTGGAGGCGTTTCCGGTGGAGTGGAGCGAACAGCGCGATTGACTTTCAAGCCCTCATGTTCCTATCTTGTTCTCTTCGTTGCGTCAGGCTTTCGTCGTTGTGAGGCCGGCTCACACACGATATGGTGTGGATGAGGCAAGCATAGGTTTTTAATGGCACTGGGACCCAAAGGACGCCCCCAGCGGATACGAGATCCGTTGCATGACTTGATCGAATTCGACACAGGTCGGTTCGAACAGATGCTCTGGCAGGTCATCCAGTCGCCACCTTTTCAGAGACTTCGCCGCGTCCGGCAGCTTGGGTTTTCTGAGTATGTCTATCCTGGGGCAACGCATACGCGCTTCGGACACAGCCTCGGCGTGTTCTTCAATGCTCGGCGCTTGATGCGCAACGTAAGGCGACATCTTGGTCGCGACAGCTTTGATGAATATCGTTCTGATGCAGCCCTCGCTGCCGCGCTGCTACACGATGTCGGTCACGGACCTTTTAGCCATTCATTTGAGGCCATCGGGAAAAGCCTTAATTTGAAATATGCGAAGCATGAAGATGTTAGCGACGAGATAATCCGCAATACCGAGGTTGCTGAAATTTTGAATGGCTATATTCCAGGAATGGCGGCGCAAGTCGCCGATATTATTGGAGCCAAGACGCCAGCGGATGTCTATTCATCAGTTGTTTCAAGCCAGTTCGATGCTGACCGGCTAGACTACATGCAGCGCGATCGGATGATGACCGGCACGCAGCACAGCGAAATCGACTTGACTTGGCTAATTGCAAATCTTGAGCTCGACGCAGTGCCTTTCGGCGTCGAGGAAGAGAGGGTTGGAGAGGTTGAAACCTTTGTGCTGAGCTCCAAGGCAATCTACGCTGCGGAAACCTATGTCGTCGGCCTTTTTCAGCTTTATCCGACCGTTTACTTCCATAAAGCCACGAGGTCGGCAGAAAAAGTATTTTTCCACCTCTTTGAGCGTGTTTTTCGGCTCACCCAAGAGGGTCAGGCTGACCTTGTGGGGCTATCGAAGGCTAACCCTGTTATTGCATTCGCCGAAAGTCCCGACTCGCTTCAAAATGCTCTCAGACTTGATGACTCGGTGATATGGGGCTCGCTAGCGGAGCTGACAGAGTCAAAAGACGGCATAATAGCGCAGCTGGCGGCGATGCTGCGGGAGCGGCGCCTACCCAAGTCCATTGATCTCAGAACAGCCGTGTCCAAGGAACTTGGTGAGGGTGTGCCGACAGAGCTAGTCGACAAGGCAGTTCTTCTTTCGAGAAATGCACTTGATGAATGGTGTGACGATCAAGGTGCCGAAGTCCCACCAATTTGGGTCGATACGACCCAGCGCGTTCCCTACAAGGAGTTTCAGGAGGATATTGGGCCGCTTAACCAAATTCTCATCAGGCACAATGGCGGGCTTGTCGACCTCAAAGAGGTTTCGCCAATCGTGAAATCAATTAGCCCGTTCAAACTGGACCGAGCGTATATTCCTTTCGAAGACGAGAGCGCCGGAACGAGGATACGTGAAGTGGTCATCGAAAAAGCAAAGGAGGCAAAGGGAGAATGACAAAGCGAACAGGTGGAGACATGGAGGAGTTGGTCCGCATCGTTTCAGCTGCGGATGGCGAAATCGTCGGCAGGACCAGACTTCAGAAGACGGCTTTTCTTCTGGAGCTGGCTGGACTTGGTAGCGGCTATGAATTCAAATACAAGCATTATGGTCCATTCAGTGAGGAACTTGCATCAGCGGTAGACCTCGCACCGCTGCTCTTCGACTTCCGTGAGGACCAAAGGCGTTCGGGATGGGGCGGAACTTACTCTGTCTTCACTTCAAGTGCCGCTTACGAAGGAGCCGAAGAGGACGCTTACAAGCAGCTCGTTTCTTTGGCGAAGCGTGCGAACCCCATAGCGCTCGAATTGGCTGCGACCGCCGCCTATCTCGCGAGCGTCGGTGATGACGATCCTTGGGGCGAGACAGAGCGCAGGAAGCCGGAGAAAGCGGCTGGCGGCAAGCTCGAACAAGCCAAGGCTCTGTATAAGAAATTCAAGGAGCTTCAGCTGCCCGAAGCACTGCCAGATATTTGAGACATTCCTTTTTTCGGTGAACTGGCGGGGAGGTCAGGAGCACCAGTCACCGGAGTTTTCGTATGCACGAGAGTAGAGAACTACGAGCAAGCCTGTGGGACGCAGCGAATACGCTGCGGGGTTCGGCTGTCGATCGGACCGACTGGAAGGGCTACATCCTTCCGCTATTGTTCTTCAAACGCATCTCCGATGTCTGGGATGAAGAGACTGCCGAGGCGCAGGAGATCTATGGCGAGGCGGATCCTTCGCTGTTCCCCGAGATCCACCGCTTCGTCGTTCCGGAGGGCTGCCACTGGAATGACGTTCGCGAGACCGTGACGAATGTCGGGGCCGCGCTTCACCGCGCGATGCAGGAGATCGAGCGGGCCAACCCAGACACGCTCTTCCGCGTTTTCGGCACCGCCGACTGGGGCAACAAGGAGAAGTTCTCGGACGAACTGCTCAAGGATCTGATCGAGGGGTTCTCGGACATCGGGCTCGGCAACAAAGCGGTCAGCACGGATGTCCTCGGCGACGCCTACGAGTACCTGATCGGCAAATTCGCCGACGTCACACGTCGCAACAAGGCCGGGGAGTTCTACACCCCGCGCAGCGTCGTACGGATGATGGTCGAGATACTCGATCCCCAGGAGGGCGAAAGCATCTATGACCCCGCCTGCGGAACGGGCGGCATGCTGCTTGGCGCGATCGAACATGTCATGCGTATGGGCGGCGATCCGCGGACCTTCTATGGCAAGATCTACGGTCAGGAGAAGAACCTCACCACGTCCGCCATCGCGCGCATGAACCTGGTCCTGCACGGGATCGAGGACTTCCAGATCGCTCGCGAAGACACGCTTCGCAGCCCCGCCTTCACGGACTCGAGCACCAGCGGCATCGCCACCTTCGACTGCGTCATCGCGAACCCGCCGTTCTCGTTGAAAGAATGGGGGCGCGAACTGTGGGAGGCCGATCCGTGGGGCCGTGCCCAGTACGGTATCCCGCCTGAGAGCTACGGCGATTATGCCTTCGTCCAGCACATGATCTCTTCGATGGCGCCGACCGGAAACAGCCGGATGGCCGTCGTCCTGCCGCAGGGTGCTCTGTTCCGGAAGTCGGCGGAGGGGACCATCCGCCAAGCGCTGCTCGAGAACGACATGATCGAGGCCGTCATCGGCCTGGCCCCGAACCTGTTCTACGGCACGCAGCTCGCCGGCTGCGTGGTCGTGCTTCGGCGCAAGAAGCCGGCCGAACGCAAGAACAAGGTCCTGATCATCGACGCGTCGGGCCTGTTCCGCAAAGGCCGTGCACAGAATTTCCTCGACCAGGAGCACAGCGACCAGATCGTCGCCTGGTATCGCGCCTTCGAGGATGTCGAGGATCGCGCCAAGGTCGCCACCATCGACGAGATCAAGAAGGAAGGCTGGACGCTCAACATCTCCCGCTACGTGCTGCCGCCCATCGGCGAGGACATCCCTCCGCTGCCCGAGGCCGTCGATGCCTTCAAGACGGCCCTTGCTGACGCACGCGCGGCCGAGGATCACCTGCGCAAGGTGCTGACCGAGGGGGGCTGGCTGCAATGACCGACCACCTCTCCCAGCGCGAGCTCGAAAGCTATCTCTGGGGCGCCGCGACGCTGCTCCGCGGCCTCGTCGATGCCAGCGACTACAAGCAGTACATCTTCCCGCTGATGTTCTTCAAACGCCTCTCCGACGTCTGGGACGAGGATTACCAGGAGGCGCTCGACGAGACTGGCGACGAGGACTACGCGACCGCCACGGCGAACGACCGCTTCGTCATCCCCGAGGGCGCTCACTGGAACGACGTGCGCAGCGCGCCCAAGGATGTCGGGCGGGCGCTGCTCTCGGCCTTCCTCGCCATCGAGGCGGCCAACCCCGAGCGGCTGCAAGGCGTCTTCGGCAACGCGCCCTGGACTGACAAGGGCCAGATGCCCGACGCCACGCTCAAGAACCTGATCGAACACTTTTCGAAGCACGACCTGACGCTCGCCGCCGTGCCCGAGGACGAGCTCGGCAACGGCTACGAATACCTCATCAAGAAGTTCGCCGACGACAGCGGCCACACTGCGCAGGAGTTCTACACCAACCGCACCCTCGTCCATCTGATGGCGCAGATGCTGGAACCTCAGCCGGGCGAGAGCATCTATGATCCGACCTGCGGCACCGGCGGCATGCTGATCTCGTGCCTGGCCGAGGTAAAGCGGCGCGGGGGCGATATCCGCACCACCGGCCTTTACGGGCAGGAGCTGATCACCATAACCGCGGCTATCGCGCGGATGAACCTGGTCATCCATGGCGTGGACGATTTCCACATCGCCAGCGGCAACACGCTGGCCTCGCCCGCCTTCGTGCAGGACGACCGGCTGCGGACCTTCGACGTGGTTCTCGCCAACCCGCCCTATTCGATCAAGAAATGGAACCGCGGCGCGTGGGAACAGGATGCCTGGGGGCGCAACTTCCTTGGCACCCCGCCGCAGGGGCGGGCGGATTACGCCTTCTTCCAGCACATCCTGTCGTCGATGCACCCGCAGACCGGGCGCTGCGCGATCCTGTTTCCGCATGGCGTGCTGTTCCGCAACGAAGAGGCCGAGATGCGGCGCAGGCTGGTCAAATCCGACCGGGTCGAATGCGTTCTGGGGCTGGGGCCGGGCCTATTTTACAACTCGCCGATGGAGGCCTGCGTGGTGATCTGCCGGTCGCGGAAGCCCGGGGCGCGCAAGGGGCGAATCCTATTCATCGACGCGGTGGCCGAGATTGGGCGCGAACGGGCGCAGAGCTTTCTGCGCCCCGAACATCAGGCGCGCATCCTGTCGGCCTATCACGCCTTTGAGGGTGAGCCCGGCTTTGCCGCGGTGGCGGATGTGGCCGATGTGCTGGCGGCGGACGGCAACCTGTCGATTGCCCGCTATGTGAAGCGGCCCAAGGCGGCGGTGGCGGGCGGCGCCACGCTGGCGGCGACCTGGGCGGCCTTTGATGAGGACGGGCGCGCGTTCTGGTCGGGCATGGACGCGCTGGTGGACATGCTCGATGGCCTGACGCCTGCGGAGGACGCCGATGCTTGAGCGGCCGATTTCCAGGGCGGGTTGGACGCGCGTAGCCTTCGGCGACGTGGTGCGCCTGTCGAAAGCGCGGGTGGCTGATCCGGAGGCTGCCGGAATCGAACGTGTTGTGGGGCTGGAGCATATCGAGCCCGGCGACCTGCGCATCCGGCGTTGGGGCGATGTGGCCGATGGCACAACCTTCACCACGCTGTTCAAGCCGGGGCAGGTTCTGTTCGGCAAGCGCCGCGCCTATCAGCGCAAGGTGGCGGTGGCGGATTTCGAAGGGGTCTGTTCCGGCGACATCTATGTGCTGGAACCGGCGAACGACCGGCTGATGCCCGAACTGCTGCCGTTCCTGTGCCAGACCGACGCCTTCTTCGATCATGCTGTCGGCACCTCTGCCGGGTCGCTGTCGCCGCGCACCAACTGGACCAGCCTCGCCAGCTTCGAGTTCCTGCTGCCGCCTATGCAGGAGCAGGCGCGGTTGGTGGAGGCGCTATCGGCCGCGGACAAGCTTGCGGAGGTTCAGCACGAGCTCCTCGCCAGCTCCGAGTCTGTTTTCAAGGCGCTATTGAAGGAGAGAATTGGCAGAGGCTTCAAACCGGCCGACTATCAAGGTTGGGAGGAAGACGATGAACCCAATATGTGCTTTGTAAGGCTATCGGACGTTGCGTCGGTAGATCGTGGTAGGTTCTCTCACAGGCCACGCAACTTGCCGCAATTCTTCGGTGGCCCGTATCCTTTCGCGCAGACCGGGGACGTCGCTGCTGCAAGGGGTAGGGATTTTTCTGCGTCTCAGTATCTTTCCGATGAGGGGGTGCAATATAGCAAGTCATTCCCTCCAGGGACCATTTTTCTGACAATTGCTGCTGTGATTGGCGCAACCGGGATATCGACCACGGAAACATATTGCACTGACAGTGTAGTTGGTGTCGTCCCTAAAGACCCGTCCGACGTTGACTATCTCGAGTATACCTTGCGCTTCACTCGCCAATACCTCGAGTTTGAGGTTGCGACGCAGACGGCGCAAAAGAACATAAATCTGGAGGTCCTTCGACCGCTCACTATTCCTTGGCCGAGCAAGGATGACAGGGATGCAATCGCGAAAGAACTTGCGGCGGCAGAGAGCGTGATCCGAACCATCGAAACGCGGCAGGCCGCAACGAAGAAGCTCATGCATGAAATGTTACGCGCCAATTTTGAGGTGCCCGCATGACCTTCAACGAATCCAACACCGTCGAAGCCCATCTGCGTGACCTTCTCGCGGGCGCAGCCTCGGCCCGACCGGCGCAACTCTCCACCGGCCTCGCCCGGACGGGCGGCAAGATCGCGGGCCTCGGCTGGCACTACGTCGCCCCCGCCGACCTTCCCCGCCAGCCGCAAGAGGTGCTGGTCGAACCGCACCTGCGCGACGCACTTATCCGCCTGAACCCCGACATCGCCACCAACCCCGGTCGGGCCGATGACGTGCTTTACCGTCTTCGCGCCATCGTCATGGGCGCGCGATCGGACGGGCTGGTGAAGGCGAACGAGGAATTTGCTGCATGGCTTCTGGGTGAACGGTCGATGCCCTTTGGCGCGAATGGCGAACACGTCACCGTCCGCCTGATCGATTTCGACAATATCGAGAAGAACAGCTTTGTCGTCACCCAGCAGTTCATCATTCGCTCGGGCAAGACCGAAAAGCGCGCCGATCTGGTGCTGCTGGTCAACGGCATTCCGCTCGTCCTGATCGAGACCAAGACGCCGGTACGGTCCAGCCAAAGCTGGCTCGACGCGGCATTGCAGGTCCATGACGATTACGAGAAGAACGTGCCGGAGCTGTTCGTGCCCAACGTCTTTTCGGTGGCGACCGAGGGCAAGGAATTCCGCTATGGCTCGATCCGGATGCCAGTCGATCTGTGGGGCCCCTGGCGCGACGGCGACGGCAAGCAATCGCTGGGCGAGGTGGAAAAGGCCGCCGCGTCGATGCTGCGCCCGGCGATGGTGCTCGACATGCTCGACAGCTTCACCGCTTTCGCGACGCAGAAGGGCAAGCACCGCATCAAGATCATCGCCCGCTATCAGCAGGTGGACGGCGTCAACAAGATCGTCGCGCGCGTCGTGGCGGGCCAGCCGCGCAAGGGGCTGATCTGGCATTTCCAGGGGTCGGGCAAATCGCTGCTGATGCTGTTCGCAGCGCGCAAGCTGCGGCTGCACCCGGCGCTGAAGAATCCCACGGTGCTGATCGTGGTGGACCGCATCGACCTCGACAGCCAGATCTCGGGCACCTTCTATGCCGCCGACATGGCCAACATGGTGCGCACGGAAAGCCGCAAGGAACTCGCCGATCTGCTGGGCAAGGATGCGCGGAAGGTGGTGATCACCACGATCCACAAGTTCGCCGAGGCGGACGGTGTGCTGAACGACCGCGACAACATCATCGTGCTGGTCGACGAGGCGCACCGCACGCAGGAAGGCGATCTGGGCCGCAAGATGCGCGAGGCGCTGCCGAACGCGTTCCTGTTCGGCCTGACCGGCACGCCGATCAACCGCGCCGACAAGAACACCTTCTACGCCTTCGGCGCCGACACCGACGATGGCGGCTACATGAGCCGCTATGGTCTGAACGACTCGATCCGCGACGGGGCGACGAAGGAGCTGCATTTCGAGCCGCGTCTGGTGGACCTGCACATCGACCAGAAGGCCATCGAGGAGGCCTATGCCGAGCTGACGCAGGGTCTGACGGACGAGGATCGGGATCGGCTGGGCAAGGCCGCGGCCAAGATGTCGATCCTGGTCAAGGCGCCGAAGCGGATCAGCGCGATCTGCGGCGACATCGCCAAGCACTTCCAGACGAAGGTGCAGCCGAACGGTTTCGGCGCTCAGGTCGTGACCTTCGACCGCGAGAGTTGCCTTCTCTACAAGCAGGAACTCGACAAGCACCTGCCGCCGGAAACTTCCGACATTGTCATGTCGGTGAACAGCGGTGAGACGGAATACGCTGAGTACAAGCGCGACCGGGATGCCGAGGAAAAGCTGCTCGACCGTTTCCGCGACCCAAAGGACCCGCTGAAGATTATCATCGTCACGTCGAAGCTGCTGACCGGCTTCGACGCCCCGATCCTGCAGACGATGTACCTGGACAAGCCGCTGCGCGACCACACGCTGCTGCAGGCGATCTGCCGGACGAACCGCCCTTACGGCGAGCAGAAGACGCACGGGCTGATTGTCGACTACCTCGGGATCTTCGACGACGTCGCGCAGGCGCTGAAGTTCGACGAGAAGGGCGTCCAGAAGGCCGTCTCCAACATCGCCGAACTGGCCGCGATGCTGCCGTCGGCCATCCAAAAGTGCCTGGAGTATTTTGCTGGCGTGGACCGCAGCCTCACTGGCTACGAGGGCCTGATCGCGGCACAGGACTGCCTGCCGAACGATGAGCGCCGTGACGCATTCGCATCGGATTTCAGCGTCCTGAGCCGCATCTGGGAGGCGCTGTCGCCCGACCCCGTTTTGACGCCCCACGAGAAGGATTACCGCTGGCTGGCGCAGGTCTACGAGTCGCTGAAGCCGTCGACGGGCACCGGGCGACTGCTCTGGCACCGGCTGGGCGCCAAGACCATCGAGTTGATCCACGAGAACGTCCACGTCGACGCGGTGCGAGATGATCTCGACACGCTGGTGATGGACGCAGAACTGCTCGAGGCCGTTCTCGGCAACCCGAACCCCGAGAAGAAGGCCAAGGAGATCTCGGTCAAGCTGACCGGCCGACTGCGCAAGCACGCCGGGAGCCCGAAATACAAAGCGCTGGCCGAGCGCCTCGAAGACCTAAAGAACCGCCACCAGCAGGGGCTCCTGCTCAGCATCGACTTCCTGAAAGAGCTGCTCGCGCTCGCCAAGGACGTCGTGAAGATGGAGCGGGAGACCCCGGTCGAGGAAGACATCGACCGCGGCAAGGCGGCCCTCACTGAGTTGTTCGAAGAGGCGAAGAACGGAGAGACGCCGATCATGGTGAAACGTGTCGTGGACGACATCGACGAAATCGTCCGCGCCGTGCGCTTCGATGGATGGCAAGCCACTCACGCCGGTGAACGAGAGGTGAAGAAGGCACTTCGTCAGACGCTCTTCAAGTACAAGCTCCACCAGGACGCAGAGCTTTTCGAGCGGGCCTACGGCTACATTCGGGAGTATTATTGATGGGGGCGTCGAGTAATGGCCTTGGTCGACTGTCGCGCGTCGACCTTCGTGAGATTTGGGTCAGCGAGTCGAGCGACTTTACTCCATGGCTCGCAAGGGAAGACAACCTCGAAATCTTGGGCGAGACGCTGGGGATCGATCTCGAACTGGAGGCGCAGGAAAAATCCGTAGGACCATTCCGCGCCGACATCCTTTGCAAGGATATCGGAACCGGATCATGGGTGCTCGTCGAGAACCAACTCGAACGCACCGACCATAGTCATCTCGGACAGCTATTGACCTATGCCTCGGGGCTTGAAGCCGTAACAATCGTCTGGATTGCGGCGCGTTTCACTGAGGAACATCGCTCTACCCTCGATTGGCTCAACAAGATCACAGACGAGAGCTTCAGATTCTTTGGGCTGGAAGTGGAATTATGGAGAATCGGCGACTCGCCTGCAGCACCCAAGTTCAACATCGTGTCCAAACCGAACGACTGGTCAAGATCTGTCGCTCAGGCTGCCCGCGCGATCGACGAGTCTGAACTGTCTGACACTCGACTGAAGCAGCGATCCTATTGGGACGCTTTCCACCAAGCGCTTGATAAGGCGGCTGGTCCAGTCTCCGGCGTACGCAAGCCACAGCCGCAGTCCTGGATGGGCTACTCGATTGGCAGGACAGGCTTCAACCTCGGAGCAGTGATGATCCGGCCGAAGCGCCAGATCAGGGCCGAGTTGTACATTGCGGGCGATCAGGCGAAGTCTTTCTTTCATCTGCTGCAGGAGCAGAAGCAGGCTATCGAGCAGGAGTTGGGCTATGAGCTCGACTGGGAGGAACTGCCTACGAGGCGAGATTGCCGCATCTCCGTGTACATGACGAACGTCGATCCGGAAGACGAGCGCGATTGGCCGCGGCAGCACGAGTGGTTGGCCGCCAAGGTGAACGATTTTCACAGAGCGTTCCTCAACCGGGTAAGAGAGCTCGATGCTGACGAATGGCAGAAGGAGAGACAAGCAGGCGGCGCAACAGGCCAAGAGGCGACCGAGGTATAGAGCGCTTTTCAAGTCTTTGCTTCGTTGGGTTTCGGTCCGTTCTTACGAACGCCACCGGCATCGAAGTGTTCAGCTGCGCATCTGAGAATTCATTCGAAATCAGCCGCTTGCAAGCTATTCACCAAATCGGCGCAGTCATGAGGTCCAGAGAATATCGGCCCTGAGAGACCGGTTCCGTGCCTCCCGACGCAGGGGTCAGTGCTCAGCCCCACCCGCATAACCCTCGAAAACAACGGAAAAATCCGGCCGCAGCCGGATGGAGAGAACGCTTTCGCGGGGGCAAGTGGCGGACGGTGAGGGATTCGAACCCTCGAGACGGTTCCCCGCCTACACACTTTCCAGGCGTGCGCCTTCGACCACTCGGCCAACCGTCCGTGGCGGCTCGTCTAGCGCGACGGGCCGGGCTGCGCAAGTCGCAGTTCTCTCAAAGCTTCGAAATCCGCTTCTGAAGCTCGGCCAGCTGCCGGCGGATCTCGGCCATGTCCTCGCCGCCCGAGCCCTTCTTGCCGCCGGAAGACGCCTCGCCCTCCATCTCGTCCATGTCGGGGCCGCTGCTGCCCGCGCCCCAGCCCGCTGCCATCGCCTTCAGGAACAGCTGCTGCTGGCGCTGCAGCGCCTCGAACCCCGGCATCGAGGACATCGGGTTGGGAAAGGTCGAAAGGTTCTCCATCATCTTGGACTGGCCCTCGCGCAGCATCTCGAAACTCGCGGCCAGGAATTGCGGCACCACCGATTGCGCCTGCGTGGTATAGCTGCGCACCAGATCGATCAGCACGTCGATGGGCAGCACATTCTCGCCCCGCCCCTCGTGCTCGGCGATGATCTGCAACAGATATTGCCGGGTCAGGTCGTCGCCGGTCTTGAGATCGACGATGCGCACCCGGCGCCCGGCACGGATGAAACCCGCGATGTCCTCCAGCGTGACGTAATCGCTCGTCTCGGTGTTGTAGAGGCGGCGACTTGCATAGCGCTTGATCAGAAGCGGGGTCGTGTTCTCGGCCTCAGCCATGGCTCCTCCGGCAATGCATTTGCAGCATGATGGGAAATGACCCGGAGAAATGCAAAGAAAATCGCCATGCTGGGCAAAGCGGGACGCCCCGGCGGGCATGAGAAAAGGGGGCAGAAACCTGCCCCCTTGTCCCGAAACGTCCGAGGCCGGATCAGGCCTTGGTCACCGTGCTGGCCGTGGTCGCGGCGGCAGCGGCTTTCTTGACCGCGGCCTGGGTCTCGCGCGTGGCCTTCTCGGCGGCCTTCTGGGCGTCCGAGGCCAGGTCCTTGCCGGCGGTCAGCATCAGATCGACGGTGTCCATCTGCACTTTCTTGGCGACTTCGGCGAAGGCGGCCATGTGCTCGGCGGCCATTTCGGCGGCGGCGGTGGCGAAGTCGCTCAGCGCCTTGGCGTATTCGGCCGGCTCTTCCTTGGACGAGGTCAGCTCACCCATGCGGGCGATGGTGTCCTTGGCCCACTGGGCCGAGATCTCGGTCGAACGCTCGGCAGCGGCCAGGGCAACCTTGGCCATCTTTTCGCCCAGGGCGGTCTGCGACTTGAAGGCGTCCTGGAACGACGAGGTATCGACCGGGAATTTCGCCATCACTTCTTGCATGGTCTTGGTAAAGTCAGGGGTCTTGGCCATTTGCTCTCTCCTAGGTCGGCGCGAAGCTTCGGCACCGGTTGAACTCTTCTGTCCCCCATATACTTTCTGCACTGCAGCATTGCAAGATTTTCTTGCTGCAGTGCAGAAAAAATTTACGCCCGCTCGTGGACGTAAAGCCCGGGCGCGGGGCCGAAGCCCTCGCCGGGGTCGCGCGCCTCGACCATCTCTCCTGCCCGCCGGGCCAGCCATTCGCCCCAGCGGCCCCACCAGCTGCCCTCATGGTGCTGCGCCCGGTCCAGCCAGTGCTGCTCGTCCCGATCGAAGCCGGCATCCGAGGTATAGTGACCGTATTTCTTCTTGCTGGGCGGGTTGACAATGCCGGCGATATGGCCCGATTCGGACAGGATGAAGGTCTTGTCCTTCGAGCCCATCTGCGCGATGCCGCGCCAGCTGTCCTTCCAGGGCGCGATATGGTCGGTCTCGCAGGCGATGGCGCAGAGCGGCACGGTGACGTCGCCGACATGCAGGCGATGGCCCATCAGCTCGAACCCGTCGCGGACGAAGCGGTTCTGCTGGCACAGGCTGCGCAGATACTCCACCGCCATGCGCCCGGGCAGGTTGGTGCCGTCGCCATTCCAGAACAGCAGGTCGAAGGCGGGCGGCATCTCGCCCAGCATGTAGCTGCGAATCGCCGGGCCCCAGACCAGATCGTTGGCGCGCAGGAAGCTGAAGGTGCGGGTCATCAGCTGTGCGCCCAGCACGCCGGTCCGCGCCGCCTCCTCCTCGATGCCCGAGACGAAATCCTCCTGCAGATAGGCGGTGAATTCCCCCTGGTCGGCGAAATCGGTCAGCGCGGTGAAGAAGGTGGCCGCGTTCACCCTGTCGTCGCCGCGCTGCTTCAGAAGCGACAGCGTCAGCGCCAGCGTGGTGCCGGCGATGCAATAGCCGACCACGTTCAGCTTCTTCTGGTCGGTCAGGTCCAGCACCCGGTCCATGACCTCAAGATAGGCCGAGACGTAGTCGTCCATGCCGGTGTCGGCATAGCTGGGATCGGGGTTCTTCCAGGCCACCACGAACAGCGTATGCCCCTGATCGACGATCCATTTGATCAGGCTGTTCTGCGGCTTGAGGTCGAGGATGTAGAACTTGTTGATCCAGGGCGGAAAGATCACCAGCGGGATCTCGTGCACCTGCGGGGTGGTGGGCTTGTACTGGATCAGTTCGTAAAGCCTGGTGCGCGCGACCACCGTGCCCTCGCTGGTGCCGATGTTCTCGCCCACGCGGAAGGCGTCGCGGTCGGCCAGCGAGACGATCAGCTCGCCGCTGTTCTGCTCGACGTCGCGCACCAGGTTCTCTAGCCCCTTGACCAGGCTCTCGCCCTCGGTCTCCAGCGCCTTTTCCAGCGCGTCGGGATTGGTCGCCAGGAAATTCGTCGGCGCCATCATGTCGATCATCTGGCGGGTGAACCACTCGATGCGGCGCCGGTCGCTCATCTCGGGCAGGTCGAGGGCGCTGGCCGCCTCCTGCAGCGCCTGGGCGTTGATGTGGTATTGCCGCTTGATGAAGTTGAAGAAGGGATGCGCCTCCCAGAGCGGGTTCGAGAAGCGCCGGTCCCGCGGTCCCTCGCTGGGCGGCGGGGTCAGCGTGCCGCGGGCCAGCGCGGCCTGGGCCTCGGCGAAATGGCGCAGGGTCTCGCCCCAATAGCTGACCTGCTGGCCGATCACCCGCTCGGGCTGCTCGGCCAGCAGCTTGATCCAGGCCGAGGTCGCGGTGGCGAAAAGGTCGGGGCCGGGCATCTCGACCCCGGGGCTGTGGGGGCGGCGCTGTGCCAGGGCGCTGATCAGGCGCTGCGTCAGCGATTCGATGCGCTCGATGTTCTGGGCCAGTTTCTCGGGCAGGCGGCTGCCGACGCCGAAGGCGGCCTCGGCAAAGGCGGCGGCGGAACCGGGTGCGGGCGACGCGTCGGCGGCGGGCTTTTCAGCCGCGGCGGGCGCCGGGGTCGTGGCGACGGGCGCGCCCATGGGCGGCAGGCCGCCCGGGCCGACGGCGCCCAGCGGACGCAGCGCCTCGTCCACGGCGCCCAGCGTCGCCGGCTCGGCCTTGGCCTTGGCCGCCGATTTGGCGGCCGGCTTGCGGCGCGTGCCGGTGCGGGGATCGCTGCGGCTGGCCGCCCGGGCCCGCGACACGGCATTGCGCGCCCCCGACTTGGTCGCGGCTTTCGCGCCGCCGGGCTTTGCGACGGCAGGCTTCGCTGCGGCAGGCTTCGCTGCGGCGGGTTTGGAAGCGGCGGCCTTCGGCGCGGCCGGCTGCTGGGCGACGGACGCGGATTTTGCCCGGCGGGTCCGTTTCGGCTTGTCCGATTCGGCCGGGGCGGCCTCGGCCTGCGCGGCTGCCCGGCCCTTCGCCCCCGCCTTGCGGCCCCTGCCCGGGCTGGCCGCAGTCTGGGCCCCGGTTTCGCTTTCCGGCTTTTCGTCTTTGCCCGCCATAATTGACAATCCTCCCTGAACCGTAAAATCATTATGCCCAGCACAATACGCAGGTAAAGCCGTGTCATTCCCCGGCAAGGCCGAATCCGGCGGGTTCACGGGAGAAGGTTGGGAATGACGACGTATAAAGGTTTGAGAGGTATCATCTCCTACGACGCGATGGAGACGATCCGGAACACCAACGAATGGATGGGCGCCAGCGCGCGCGCCCTGGCCTCTTATCCGGCCTTCGCGCTGATGCCGAATCCGCTGTTCAAGCTCATGTCGGCCTGGGGCCGGGTGACCGAGCGCAGCTTCGCCCGCATGGTCATCAAGCCCGACTGGGAGATTCCGCCCATCGTCTCCGAGGACGGCCAGGACCATGTCGTCTATGTCGAGCCGGTGATCGAGCGCCCCTTCGGCGACCTGGTGCATTTCCGCGTCGCGCGGCGCACGCCGCTGGCCCGCAAGGTTCTTCTGGTCGCGCCGATGTCGGGTCACTATGCCACTCTCCTCCGCACCACGGTCACATCATTGCTTCCGGACTGCGAAGTCTATGTGACGGATTGGCACAATGCCCGCGACATTCCGGTGAGCTGCGGCAAGTTCGACATCGACGACTACACCCAGTATCTGGTCGATTTCATCCGCCATCTCGGCCCCGACACCAATGTGATCGCGGTCTGCCAGCCGGCGCCGCTGGCGCTGGCCGCGACCGCGCTCCTGGCCGAGGAGGACCCCAAGGCCCAGCCCCGCTCGCTGATCCTGATCGGCGGCCCCATCGATCCCGACGCGGCGGCGACCGAGGTGACCGATTTCGGCAACCGCATCACCATGGGCGAACTCGACTACCTGATGATCCAGCAGGTCGGCTTCAAGTATCGCGGCGCCGGGCGCATGGTCTATCCCGGCCTCGCCCAGCTTTCCTCCTTCATCGCCATGAATGCCGAGACCCATGCCAAGGCCTTCCTCGACAAGATCTTCGCCGAGGCCCGCGGCCAGGCCTCCGAGGGCGACAAGCACAACACCTTCTACGACGAATATCTCGCCGTGATGGACATGACCGCCGAATTCTACCTCTCCACCGTCGAGCGCATTTTCAAGGAGCGCGAAATCGCGCTGAACCGCTTCACCGTGAACGGCAAGCCGGTCGATCTGGGCAAGATCACCGATGTCGCGGTGATGACGGTCGAGGGCGCCAATGACGACATCTCGGCCCCGGGCCAATGCGTCGCGGCGCTGGCGCTCTGCACCGGGGTGCCGGAAAGCCGCAAGACCCAGCACCTGGAGCCCGGCGCCGGCCATTACGGCATCTTCGCCGGCAAGAGCTGGCGGCTGAACATCCGCCCGCTGGTGCTGGACTTCATCGACGAACAGGTCCAGCCCGCCGGCCAGCGCAAGCGCCGCCGCGGCGGCCCGGTCCCGGTCGATTGCGGCCTCGCCAACCTGTCCGAACACGATTCCAAGATCGCGGTCTGACCTTTCGCGGGAAACCCGGCGCGGCCCGCTCTGCCGGCCGCGCCCCTCTCATCCCCGCGCCAGGACCTCCTCGATCGCCGCGCCGATCTGCGCCAGGCAGTCTGGCGTCGAAAAACGGTGATCCGCCCCCTTCACCAGCGTCAGCCGCATGTCCTCGCCGCGCGCATGGTCCAGCAGGTCCAGCGCCCAGGCCATCGGCACATCGGCATCCGCGGTGCCCTGCAGGAAGCGCACCGGGAAGGGCAGCGGCAGGGGCTGGTCCAGCACCAGATGGTCGCGCCCGTCCTCGATCAGCCGGCGGGTGATGACATAGGGCTCGCCATAGTCGCTGGGCTGCTCGACCCGGCCCCGCTCCTGCAGCGCCGCGCGCTCGGCGGGCGTAAACCCGGCCCAATAGCCGCGCTCGGTGAAATCCGGCGCCGCCGCCACCGTGACCAGCCCGGCCAGCCGCTCGGGCATGGTCCGTGCCAGCAGCAGGCTGATCCAGCCGCCCATCGAGGAACCGACCAGCACCTGCCGCCCCTCGGTCAGCCCGCGGATCGCGGTCATGGCATCGGCGAACCAGTCGCCGATGCTGCCCTCCTCGAAGGCGCCCGAGGATTCGCCATGCCCCGAATAGTCGAAGCGCAGGAAGGCCCGGCCCCGCGCCCGCGCCCAATCCTCCAGCCACAGCGCCTTGGTGCCCTGCATGTCCGAGCGGAACCCGCCCAGGAAAACCACGCCCGGCCCCCGCCCCTCGACCCGTTCATAAGCGATGCGCCGCCCCTGCGGCCCTTCCAGAAACTGCGTCATTTCTCTGTTTCCCAAATACCCTGCGGGGGAGTCGCGCCTCGCGCGACGGGGGCGCAAAGCCCCCCGCGACCCTAGCCGCATTGACAACGCCCGGCAATCGGGCCACACCCGCCCGACATACCCGCAACCGGGCGTTCCGTGGGCGCCAAACCGACGAGGAGGACTCCATGTCCCAGATCTCCCTGACCTTTCCCGATGGCAATGCGCGCGACTACCCCGCCGGCGTGACGGCGGCCGAGGTCGCGGCCTCCATCGCCCCCAGCCTTGCCAAGAACGCCATCTCGGCCAGCCTCGACGGCCGCCATATCGACCTGCAATGGCCGATCACGACCGGCGGCAAGATCGCCATCAACACCATGAAGGACAGCGAGCCGGCGCTGGAGCTGATCCGCCACGACCTCGCCCATATCATGGCCCGCGCCGTGCAGGAGCTCTGGCCGGACGTGAAGGTGACCATCGGCCCGGTGCGCGATTACGGCTGGTTCTACGACTTCGACCGCGCCGAGCCCTTCACCCCCGAGGACCTGGGCGCCATCGAGGCGCGGATGAAGCAGATCATCGCCGCCCGCGATCCGGTGCGCACCGAGGTCTGGGACCGCGCCCGGGCGCTGGCCTATTACGAGGACCGCGGCGAACCCTTCAAGGTCGAGCTGGTGAACCGCATCCCCGAGGGCGAGGATCTGCGGATGTATTGGCACGGCGACTGGCAGGATCTGTGCCGCGGCCCGCATCTGCAGCATACCGGCCAGGTGCCGGCCGACGCCTTCAAGCTGACGCATGTCGCCGGCGCCTATTGGCTGGGCGACGCCTCGCGGCCGATGCTGCAGCGCATCTACGGCGTGGCCTTCAAGAACCGCGACGACCTTAAGGCGCATCTGACCATGCTGGAGGAGGCCGCCAAGCGCGACCACCGCAAGCTGGGCCGCGAAATGGAACTCTTCCATTTCCAGGAGGAAGCGCCGGGCATGGTGTTCTGGCACCCCAACGGCTGGTCGATCTATCGCGAGCTGGAAGCCTATATGCGCCGCCGGCTGATCCGCGCCGATTACAAGGAGATCAAGACCCCGCAGGTCGTCGACCGCATCCTGTGGGAGAAGTCGGGCCATTGGGAAGCCTATCGCGAGAACATGTTCATCGTCGAGGTGGACGAGGAAGGCGCCAAGGAAAAGCGCATCAACGCGCTCAAGCCGATGAACTGCCCCTGCCATGTCCAGGTCTACAACCAGGGCCTGAAATCCTATCGCGACCTGCCGCTGCGGCTGGCCGAATTCGGCTCCTGCCACCGCTACGAGCCCTCGGGCTCGATGCACGGGCTGATGCGGGTGCGCGGCTTCGTCCAGGACGATGCGCATATCTTCTGCACCGAGGACCAGATCGAGGCGGAATGCGCCGGCTTCATCGGGCTCCTGTCCTCGGTCTACAAGGATCTCGGCTTCGAGAAATTCGACATCAAGCTCTCGACCCGGCCGGATGTGCGCGTCGGTTCCGACGAGATCTGGGACAAGGCCGAGGCGGCGCTGAAAGGCGCCATCGAGCACCTGGGCCTGCCCTATGAGGTCAATCCCGGCGACGGCGCCTTCTACGGGCCGAAGCTCGACTTCAAGCTGACCGACGCCATCGGCCGCGAATGGCAATGCGGCACCTTCCAATGCGACTTCAACCTGCCCCAGCGGCTTGAGGCGGAATATGTCGGCGAGGACGGGCAGAAACACATGCCGGTCATGCTGCACCGCGCCGTGCTGGGCAGTTTCGAGCGATTCATCGGCATCCTGATCGAGAACTATTCCGGCAAGCTGCCGCTTTGGCTGGCGCCGCGCCAGGTCGTGGTCGCCTCGATCGTCTCGGGCGCCGACGATTACGTGCATCAGGTGGTGGCCGCGCTGCGCAAGGCCGGGCTGCGGGCCGAGGCCGACACCCGCAACGAAAAGATCAACTACAAGGTCCGCGAGCATTCGGTCGGCAAGGTGCCGGTCATCATGGCCGTCGGCCTGAAGGAGGTCGAGGAGCGCAGCGTTTCCGTGCGCCGCCTCGACCGGCAGGGCAGCGAAAGCCTGGGGCTGGATCAGGCGATCCAGGCCCTCGCCGCCGAGGCCACGCCGCCCGATCTGCGCTGACCGGCGCAGATCAGCAAGAATCTGCCCATGGCACCGCGCAAGCTGACCTCGCGTCAACTTGCGCGACGCATTATTGCTTGCGTTTTTCCGCGAATCGTTCATCCTCTCGTCCGCGTGAGCACGACTTTCTACCGCCTCCCTTCACGGGGCAGCCGGACTTGACGGGAAAGGGCTGCACGGCCCGGGCGCAATCTCGCCCCGGGAGGACTTGAAGGAGAGACGGTATAATGGCTACCGGCACCGTGAAATGGTTCAACGCCACCAAAGGCTATGGCTTCATCGCGCCCGATGACGGCGGCAAGGACGTGTTCGTCCACATCTCGGCGGTCGAGCGCGCCGGCCTGACCGGCCTGAACGACAACCAGAAGATCGCCTACGAACTGCAATCCGGCCGCGACGGCCGCAGCTCGGCCTCGGATCTGAAGCTGCTCTGATTCGACAGCACCCGGAATTTCGGAACCGGCCGGCCCCGCAAGGCGCCGGCCGCTTTCATGCCCGGCCGCCGGCTTCTTTCTTGCACAAATATCCCGGGGGACGCGAGGCAGGCCCCAGAAGGGGCCGGCCTCGCGGGGGGCAGAGCCCCCTTTCCAGCCGCGCCGCAAGCCTCTATCCCGAAGCCCTGGACCGGGCGGAGGTGACGGGATGAATCTGGCCGAACATGTGCTGCAAGCCGGGCTGGCGGTGCCGGACAAGCTGGCCATGTCGGTCCTCGGCCTCAGCCGCGCCGACCGCTGGTCGCACGCCCGGCTGCGCCGGGCGGTGCTGGGCACCGCCACGGGCCTGCTGCAAGCCGGCCTTGCACCCGGCGACCGGCTGCTGATGCGGCTGGGCAACAATCCCGGCTTCCCGGTGACCTATCTCGGCGCCATCGCCGCCGGCATCGTGCCGGTCCCGACCTCGCCGATGCTGACCGCGCCCGAGATCGGCAGGATCGCCGCCGCCCTCCGCCCGGCGATGATCGTCGCCGACCAGGGCATCGCGCTCCCGGACCACCCGGCCCCGGTTCTGCCCGCCGCCCGGCTCGCCGATTTCGCCGCCCTGCCGCCGGCCGGCTTCGCGCAACGCGATCCCGACGACCTGGCCTATATCGTCTTCACCTCGGGCACCTCCGGCCAGCCGCGCGCCGTCTGCCACGCGCATCGCGCCATCCTCGCCCGCCGGATGATGTTCGACGGCTGGTATGGGCTGACGGCGCAGGACCGGCTCTTGCATGCCGGCGCCTTCAACTGGACCTTCACGCTCGGCACCGGGCTCATGGACCCCTGGACCGTCGGCGCCACGGCGCTGATCCCGGCCGAAGGCGTCGCGCCCGAGCAGATTCCGCTGATCGCCAGCCGCCACGGCGCCACCATCCTCGCCGCCGCGCCCGGCGTCTTCCGCCGCATTCTGCGCGCCGAGTGGAAGCCCTGGGCCGGGCTGCGCCATGGTCTCACCGCCGGCGAACGGCTCGACCCCGGGTTGCGCCGCGACTGGCAGGCGCGCACCGGCACCGACCTGCACGAGGCCATGGGCATGTCGGAATGCTCGACCTTCCTGTCCGGCAGCCCGGCCCGGCCGGCGCCCGAGGGCACGGCCGGCTTCCCCCAGCCCGGCCGCCGCATCGCCATCCTCGACGATGGCGGCGCACCGGGCCCGGGCCCCGGCATCCTGGCCGTGCACCGTTCGGACCCCGGCCTGTTCCTCGGCTATCTCGACCAGCCCGAGGAGACCGCCGCCCGCTTCCGGGGCGACTGGTTCCTGACCGGCGATCTGGCCGAGGCCACGCCCGAGGGCGCGATCCGCACCCTGGGCCGCGCCGACGACATGATGAATGCCGGCGGCTTCCGCGTCGCACCGGGCGAGGTCGAGGATGCGCTTTCCGCCCTGCCCGATGCCGGCGACGTCGCCGCCGCCGAACTGCCTGTCGGCCCCGGCACGAGCATCATCGCCGCCTTCTGGACCGGCCCCGCCACGGCCGAGGCGATGCGGCGGCAGGCCGAGGCGGCGCTGGCGCGCTACAAGCAGCCGCGTGAATACATCCGCCTGCCCGCCCTGCCCCGGACGCCCACGGGCAAGATCAACCGCCGCGCCCTGCGCGACATCCATCGCAAGGATCGCTGAATGACCGACCCCCTTCCCGGCCAAGTGCGCCTCGACATCTTCGCCGACCCGGTCTGCCCCTGGTGCCTGATCGGCAAGGCCGAGCTGGACCGGGCGCTGGAAAGCCGCCCCGGCCACCCTTTCGCCATCACCTGGCAGCCCTTTCGCCTCGACCCGCAGATGCCGCAGGCCGGGATGGATTACGTCGCCTACATGAAGATGAAATTCACCGACGAGAAGGGCATCATCGCCGCCATGAAGCCGGTGATGGAGGCCAGCGAGCGGCTGGGCCTGTGGATCAACCCCTCGCTGATCGAGCGGGTGCCGAACACGCTCGACGCCCATCGCCTGCTCTACTGGGCCGGGCTGGAGGGTGTGCAGAGCCCGGTCATGTCCGGCCTGATGCGGGCGCATTGGCGCGAGGGCCGGAACATCTCGAACCCGGACGTTCTGGTCGAGATCGGCGAGAAGGCCGGGATGGACGGCCGGATGATCCGCCGCCTGCTCGCCACGGCCGAGGACCGCGACCAGATCGCCAGCCGCGAGCTGCATGCCCGGCAACGCGGCATCAACTCGGTGCCGACCTTCATCGTCGCCGACACCCATGTCGTCACCGGCGCGCAGCCGGCCAGCCTGTGGCAGAACGTCATCGACGAGCTGGCCGGCGAGCAGCAATAGCCTGCCCCCACAGGTTGCGCGGGCCGTGCGCGCGCCCGCAAGATCTGGAAATCGGCGCCGGTTTCGCCTATATTCATACCTCTCATGTTTTTCCGACTCCAACCGGGCGGGCGCGGCTGTATAAGACCCGCTCGCCCCGATTCCGACCCTAGCCAAGGACGCCCGCCATGAGCCGATTCTCCGCCCCTATCGCCGAGCAGATCTGGGACATGAAGTATCGGCTCAAGGACGCCGAGGGCCAGCCGATCGACCTGTCGGTCGAGGACAGCTGGCGCCGCGTCGCCCGCGACCTCGCCCGCGTCGAGAAGGAGCCGGCGCTGTGGGAGGACCGCTTCTATGCCGCGCTGGAGGATTTCAAGTTCCTGCCCGCCGGCCGCATCCTGGCCGGCGCCGGCACCGGGCGCGAGGTGACGCTGTTCAACTGCTTCGTCATGGGCACGATCCCCGACAGCATGGGCGGCATCTTCGACATGCTCAAGGAGGCCGCGCTGACCATGCAGCAGGGCGGCGGCATCGGCTATGACTTCAGCACCATCCGCCCGCGCGGCGCCGAGGTGAAGGGCGTGGCCGCCGACGCCTCGGGGCCGCTGTCCTTCATGGATGTCTGGGACGCCATGTGCCGCACCATCATGTCGGCGGGCTCGCGCCGCGGCGCGATGATGGCCACCATGCGCTGCGACCATCCCGACATCGAGGCCTTCATCGAGGCCAAGCAGGACAGCGCCCGGCTGCGCATGTTCAACCTGTCGGTGCTGGTGACGGATGCCTTCATGCAGGCGGTCAAGGCGGATGCCTCCTGGGACCTGCAATTCGACGGCAAGGTCTATCACACCGTGCGGGCGCGCGACCTGTGGAACCGCATCATGCGCGCGACCTACGACTATGCCGAGCCGGGCGTGATCTTCATCGACCGCATCAACCAGCAGAACAACCTGAACTATGCCGAGACCATCGCGGCGACGAACCCCTGCGGCGAACAGCCCCTGCCGCCCTATGGCGCCTGCCTCCTGGGCTCGGTCAACCTGGCCCGGCTGGTCGAGGCGCCCTTTACCGCCGATGCGCGCCTGAACCCCGAGGCGCTGGACGAGCTGGTCCGCACCGCGGTGCGGATGATGGACAATGTCGTCGATGCCTCGAAATTCCCGCTGCCGCAGCAGGCGGCCGAGGCGCAGGCCAAGCGCCGCATCGGGCTGGGCGTCACCGGGCTGGCCGATGCCCTGCTGATGCTGGGCCTGCGCTATGGCGCGGCGGATGCGGTCGAGCAGACGCGGGCCTGGATGAAGGCCATCGCGCGTTCCGCCTATCTCGCCTCGGTCGATCTGGCCCGCGAAAAGGGCGCCTTCCCGCTGTTCGACGCGAAGAAATACCTGGCCTCGGGCTTCATGCAGCGCATGGATGCGGATCTGCGCGAGGCGGTGGCGCAGCACGGCATCCGCAACGCGCTGCTGACCAGCATCGCGCCGACCGGGACGATCAGCCTCTATGCCGGCAATGTCAGTTCGGGGATCGAGCCGGTCTTTGCATATGCCTATACCCGCAAGGTGCTGCAAAAGGACGGCTCGCGCACCGAAGAGGAGGTCGTGGACTACGCCGTGCAGATGTGGCGCGATCTGAAGGGCGACGCGCCCCTGCCGGATTACTTCGTCAACGCCCAGACCCTGGCGCCGCTGGACCATGTCGCCATGCAGGCGGCGGCGCAGGACTGGGTGGACAGCTCGATCTCCAAGACCATCAATTGCCCCGAGGACATTTCCTTCGAGGATTTCAAGGACGTCTACCTGGCCGCCTGGGACAAGGGCTGCAAGGGCTGCACGACCTATCGCCCGAACGACGTCACCGGCTCGGTCCTGTCGGTCAGCGAAAAGACCGAGGAGGCGCCGCAGGCCGACAAGGGCGCCGACGTGGTCTATCTGACCGAGCCGCTGGACCGCCCGGCGGCGCTGGAGGGCGCGACCTACAAGCTGAAATTCCCCGGCAGCGAGCATGCGATCTATATCACCATCAACGACATCGTGCAGGGCGGCCACCGCCGGCCGTTCGAGGTGTTCATCAACTCGAAGAACATGGAGCATTTCGCCTGGACCGTGGCGCTGACGCGGATGATCTCGGCGGTGTTCCGGCGCGGCGGCGACGTGAGCTTCGTGGTCGAGGAGTTGAAGGCGGTCTTCGACCCGCGCGGCGGTGCCTGGATCGAGGGGCGCTACGTGCCCTCGATCCTCGCCGCCATCGGCGGGGTGATCGAACGGCACATGATCGCCACCGGCTTCCTGGCCGGCGAGGGCATGGGGCTGAAATCCGACCCCCAGGCCGAGGTCATGGCGGTGGGCGAACGCCCGCGCGGCCCGGCCTGCCCGGCCTGCGGCCAATACGGCATGCGCATGATCGAGGGCTGCATGACCTGCCCGTCCTGCGGCCATTCGAAATGCGGGTGAGAGGCCGGCCGGCTGTTGTGCCGGCCAGCCATGACCCAGGCGTTCCCGCCCTCGTTCCCGCCCGGACGGGGCCGTAACTGACGACCGCCTGAGCCCGGCGGCGGCCCCCGCCGCCGGAGAGGGTGGCGGCAGGGTGCGCCATGCGCGGCTGGCCGATCAGCCCCCCGGGCGGTTTTGGGCGATGCAGCGCACGGAAAACCACTTCTGCAGGGCGGCAAGGCGCGACGCCCAAGAAACGGCACGCGCCCGGCGGCGCGGGCCAGTGCCGTTCAGGCGGCCAGCACGCCCGCCAGCGAATTCGGCGCGCTGTGGGTGATGCGCACCCGCACCAGGTCGCCGACCCTGGCCTGGGGCGCCTCGACGAAGACCGCGTGCAGATAGTCCGACTTGCCGACCATCTGCCCCGGGTTGCGGCCGGGTTTCTCGAACAGCACGCCCAGCTCGCGGCCGACCATGCCTTCCTGCGCGGCCTTCTGCTGGCTGGTCAGCAGCGCCTGCAGCTCCTGCAGGCGGGCATCGGCCACGGCGCCCTCGACCTCCGGCCGCTCATAGGCCGGGGTACCGGGACGCGGGGAATACTTGAAGCTGAAGGCGGTGCCGAAATTCACCGCGCGCACCAGCGCCAGCGTGTCCTGATGGTCCTGGTCCGTCTCGCCGGGGAAGCCGACGATGAAGTCGCTGGTCAGCATGATGTCGGGACGCGCCTCGCGGATGCGCTCGATCAGCCGCAGATACTGGTCCACCGTATGCTTGCGGTTCATCGCCTTGAGGATGCGGTTCGAGCCCGACTGCACCGGCAGGTGCAGATAGGGCATCAGCTTCGGCTCGTCGCGATGCGCGGCGATCAGGTCCTCGGTCATGTCGTTGGGGTGGCTGGTGGTATAGCGGATGCGGTCCAGCCCGTCGATTTCCGCAATCGCCCGGATCAGCCGGCCGAAGCCCCATTCGGCCCCTTCGGGCCCCTCGCCGTGCCAGCCGTTGACGTTCTGGCCCAGAAGCGTGATCTCGCGCACGCCGCGGGCGACAAGGTCGCGCGCCTCGGCCAGGATGCGCGAGACGGGGCGCGAGACCTCGGCCCCGCGCGTATAGGGCACGACGCAGAAGGCGCAGAACTTGTCGCAGCCCTCCTGCACGGTCAGGAAAGCGGCGGGGGCGCGGCGGGTGGCAGCGGGTTTGGGCAGGTGCTCGAACTTGTCCTCGGCCGGGAATTCGGTATCGACGCCGCCTCCGGCGCGCGCCATGGCCGGCAGGCGGTGATAGGCCTGCGGTCCCACCACCAGATCGACGATCGGCATGCGGCGCTGGATCTCCTGCCCCTCGGCCTGGGCGACGCAGCCGGCCACGCCGATCTTCAGGTCCGGCTTTTCCGCCTTGAGCGGCTTCAGCCGGCCGAGGTCGGAATAAAGCTTCTCGGCCGCCTTTTCGCGGATGTGGCAGGTGTTCAGCAGCACCATGTCCGCCTCGGCCTGGTTCTCGGTCAGGACATAGCCCTCGGCGCCCATGGCCTCGGCCATGCGCTGGCTGTCATAGACGTTCATCTGGCAGCCATAGGTCTTGATGAAGAGTTTCTTCACCGCCGGGGCGGATTTCGTGGCTTGGTCGCTCATGCCGTGCTGTCCTTGGGGTTCGCGCGCTGATACAGGAAATCGGCTGCCTTGGAAAGGCTGGGCGAAGATGAGCGACCTGACCACGATCCCGAATATCGGCCCCGCGACCGCCCGCGCCCTGGTCGCGGCCGGCATTCCCGATGCGGCCGCCCTGCGCCGCTGCGGCGCGCACGAGGCCTATCGCGCGCTGCTGGCCGCCGGCGAGCGGCCGCATTTCATCGGCTATTACGTGCTGCACATGGGCTTGCAGGGCCGGCCCTGGAACGATTGCCGGGACGAGGAGAAGGCCGCGCTACGCCGCCGCTTCGACGCGCTGGTGGCCGAGACGCGCGCCGCGCCGCTTTCCGCCATCGAGGCGGCACTGGACCGGATCGGCCTGCCCCGCCCGCGCTAGGCGGCGTTTTCGCCGCACCGTCGGGCAATTCGCCGGCCGGGCCGCGCCGCGGCCGGCACTTGGCCCGAACCGCGACGGCGCCCCATTGAACCGCCCCCGGCGCCCGGCTAGCCTGCCCGCAAAGCAGATGGAGGCTGACGACATGAACCAACCGCAAAGCTGGGAAGCCCGGGCCGAGACCTATTCGCTCTATGGTTTCACCGACATGCCCTCGGTCCATCAGCGGGGCACCGTCGTCGTGACCCATGGCGAGGGTCCCTATATCGTCGATGTGCATGGCCGCCGCTATCTGGATGCGAATTCCGGCCTGTGGAACATGGTCGCCGGCTTCGACCACAAGGGCCTGATCGAGGCCGCCAAGGCGCAATACGACCGCTTTCCCGGCTATCACGCCTTTTTCGGCCGCATGTCCGACCAGACGGTGATGCTGTCGGAAAAGCTGGTCGAGGTCTCGCCCTTCGACAGCGGCCGGGTCTTCTATACCAATTCCGGCTCCGAGGCGAACGACACCATGGTCAAGATGCTGTGGTTCCTGCACGCCGCCGAAGGCAAGCCGCAGAAGCGCAAGATCCTGACGCGCTGGAACGCCTATCACGGCGTGACCGCGGTTTCGGCCTCGATGACCGGCAAGCCCTACAATTCGGTCTTCGGCCTGCCGCTGCCCGGCTTCATCCACCTGACCTGCCCGCATTACTGGCGCTATGGCGAGGAAGGCGAGACCGAGGCGCAATTCGTCGCCCGCCTGGCCCGCGAGCTGGAGGATACCATCACCCGCGAGGGCGCCGACACCATCGCCGGCTTCTTCGCCGAGCCGGTGATGGGCGCGGGGGGCGTGATCCCGCCGGCCCAGGGCTATTTCCAGGCCATCCTGCCGATCCTGAAAAAGCACGACATCCCGATGATCTCGGACGAGGTGATCTGCGGCTTCGGGCGCACCGGCAGCACCTGGGGCTGCCTGACCTACGACTTCATGCCCGATGCAATCATCTCGTCCAAGAACCTGACGGCGGGCTTTTTCCCCATGGGCGCGGTGATCCTTGGCCCCGACCTCGCGAAACGGGTCGAGGCCGCCGTCGAGGCGATCGAGGAATTTCCGCACGGCTTCACCGCCTCGGGCCATCCGGTCGGCTGCGCCATCGCGCTGAAGGCCATCGACGTGGTGATGAACGAGGGGCTGGCCGAGAATGTCCGCCGCCTCGCCCCCCGCTTCGAAGAGGGGCTGAAGCGCATCGCCGACCGGCCGAACATCGGCGAATATCGCGGCATCGGCTTCATGTGGGCGCTGGAGGCGGTCAAGGACAAGCCGAGCAAGACCCCCTTCGACGGCAAGCTTTCGGTCAGCGAGCGCATCGCCAATACCTGCACCGATCTGGGGCTGATCTGCCGGCCGCTGGGCCAGTCCATCGTGCTGTGCCCGCCCTTCATCCTGACCGAGGCGCAGATGGACGAGATGTTCGAGAAGCTGGAAAAGGCGCTCGACAAGGTCTTCGCCGAGGTCGCCTGACGCGGCGGGCGGCCCCTACCAGGGGTCGCCCCCGCCCAGCACGGCGCGCGCCATCTGCACCCGCTGCGGCGCGATCTGCGCGACCTGTGCGAAATCCAGCACGCGCTGGTCCTGCTCCAGCAGGAAATCCAGCACGAATACCGCGAATTCCGGCCGCGCCGCCATGGCGCGCAGGCCCGCCACGTCGCTGCCCGATTGCGCCAGCAGCGCCCCCGCCAGATCGGCGTCCCCGGCGATATGGGCGAAGCCCGCCTCCGCGATGTCGCGCGCCTCGTTCGGTGTCATGCGTCTCTCGCCTTCTTCGAGGCCGCAGCGAAATCGTCGCGGCCGGAAAGGATTTGTTAACTATTGTCGCGCAAGATGCGGGCCAGGGCAGCGGGTGTAAAGCGGGCATGACCATGGCGGGACGTATTCTTGTCGTTGACGGCGTGCCGACGAATCGCATCACCATGAAGGTGCGGCTGGTCTCGGCCTGCTACGAGGTTTCGACCGCCGCCTCGGGGGCCGAGGCGCTGCGCATGGCGCGGCTGATCCACCCGCAGATCGTGCTGATCGGCGCCAGCCTGCCCGATATGGCCGGGCCGGCGCTTTGCGCGGCGCTGCGCGCCCTGCCCTGCGGCGCCGAGCTGCCGGTGTTGCTCCAGGCCAGCGGCCCGGATCGCGTGGCGGCGCTGCGCGCCGGCGCCGCGGCGCTGGTCGAGCCGGGCGACGAACTGACGCTGCTGGCCCGGATCCGCGGGCTGATCCGGCACGAGGCGGACGCGTTGCCAGACCCCCTTCCCGGCCTGGCCGAGGCGGCGGCGGGCTTTGCCCATGACGCCCATGACGCCCGGCCGCGCGCGGTCTTCGTTGCCGACCAGCCAGCCACCGCCCTGGGCTGGCGCCACGCCCTGCAGGGCCGGGTCGATTTCGCGATCTCGGTCAGCGATCCCGAGCGCGCCCTGGCCGAGGCGGCGTCGGGCCGGGTGGCCGACCTTTACCTGATCGCGGCGGATATCCAGCAGCCGGGCGACGGGCTGCGCTTGCTGTCCGAGCTGCGCTCGCGCCCGCATTCGCGCGAGTCGGGCTTCGTCGTCGCACTGCGCGCCGGGCGGGCCGAGATGATGCCGGTGGCGCTGGACCTCGGCGCCGGGGACGTGCTGGCCTGGGATCTCGCCGGTCCCGACGCCGCGCCCGAATCGGCCATGCGCCTGCAAGCCCAGCTTGCCCGCAAGCACGAGGCCGACCGCCGCCGGCATGAAACCCGGCGCAACATGCGCTGGGCGATGACCGACCCGCTGACCGGGCTGCACAATCGCCGCTATGCCCTGCCCCGCCTGGCCGAACTCGCGGCCGAGGCGCAGGAGGGCCGGGGCGATCTGGCGGTCATGCTGCTGGACCTGGACCGTTTCAAGCAGGTGAACGACGTCCACGGCCATCCCGCCGGCGACGCGGTGCTGGCCGAGATCGCCGCCCGCCTCGCCGCCGCCCTGCCCGAGGGCGCGCTGCTGGCCCGGATCGGCGGCGAGGAATTCCTGGCCGTGCTGCCCGATTGCCCGGCCCGCAGCGCCCGCCGGATCGCCGAGGCGCTGCGCCATGCGGTGATGGCCGCGCCGGTCGCCCTGCCGCATGGCTGCGCACTGCCCGAGCTGGACGTCACCATCTCGGCGGGCGTGGCGGTCGGCCATCCCGGTCCGCATGCGCCGGCACTGGACCCCGAGGCGCTGCTGGCCAGCGCCGACCGGGCGCTGCTCAACGCGAAATCCTCGGGGCGCAACCGGATCGTCATGGCCTCGCAGATGATCGCGGCGTGAGGCCGCTGCGTCGCTTTGCCGCTGCCGCCGCGGTCGGCCGCGGCGCTTTTCTTTGCGGGCCTCTTGTCCTACATAGGGGCGGAACAGGAAAGGAACGCGCCGATGCCTCATGCCTATTCCGATGCAACCCTGCCCGAACGTCCCGTCAAGCCGGCCATGCTGCGCGGCGCCCTGGGCCGCTGTCCCGCCTGCGGCGAGGGGCGGCTGTTCCGGGGCTACCTGTCGGTCCGCCCGGCCTGCCCGCATTGCGGCGAGGAACTGCACCACCAGCGCGCCGATGACGGGCCGGCCTATCTGACCATCCTGCTGGTCTCGCATCTGGGCGCGCCGCTGCTGCTGGCGGTCTACATGATGTATCGGCCCTCGGCCATGGCGATGCTGATCGGCTTCAGCCTGGGCGCGGTCGTGCTGTCGCTCTTGCTGCTGCCGCTGATCAAGGGCGGGATGATCGGCTTCCAATGGGCGCGCCGCATGCATGGCTTCGGCGCCGGGCCCGCGGGAATCGAGGCTGCCGCGTCGTGAGCGCCGAGGCCGGAACCGCCCCCGCAAGCCGCAGCGCCGCCGAGCCGCCGATCCGCGACGCCGCCACCGTCATCGTGCTGGACCGCACGGCCCGCGGCGGGCCGTCGGTGCTGATGGGGCAAAGGGGCGCCTCGGCCGTGTTCATGCCCTCGAAATACGTCTTTCCCGGCGGGGCGGTGGATGCCGCCGATGCGCAGGTCCGGCTGGCCGGCGACCTGCCGCCCCGGACCTCGGCCCTGCTGGCGGCCGAGCCGCGCCCCGACTCGGCCGCCACGCCGCTGGCGCTGGCCGCCGCCGCCCTGCGCGAACTGGCCGAGGAAACCGGCCTGCTGACCGGCCGGCCCGGACCCGCCCCCAGCGGCTGGGACCATTACGCCGGCGCCGGGCTGGCGCCCGATCCTTCGGCGCTGATCTACCTGTTCCGCGCCATCACCCCGCCCGGCCGGCCGCGCCGCTTCGACGCCCGCTTCCTGCTGCTGGATGCCGAGCGCCTGCATGGCGATCGCAACGATTTCAGCGCCGCCTGCGACGAGCTTTCGCATCTGCATTGGGTGCCGCTGCCCGAGGCGCGGGCGCTGGACCTGCCCTTCATCACCGAGGTGGTGCTGGCCGAAGTCGCCGGCCTGCTGGCCGCCGCCGGGGACAGCCCGCTCGTCCCGCCGCCGACGGTGCCCTTCTTCGACAACCGCGACTCGGCGCCGCGCTTCCTGCGCATCGGCTGAGCCCGGCCGCAGCGCGCCCGGCTCAGCGTCCGATGAAGCGCGGCGCGCGCTTTTCCAGAAAGGCCGCGACGCCCTCGGCGAAATCCCGGCTGCGCGCCATCTCGCCCTGCAGCCGCGCCTCCAGCTGCAGTTGCGCCGCCATGTCGTTGCCGCTTGATGCCCGCAGCGCCTGGCGGATCGCCAGGAAGGCCGCGGTCGGCCCCTCGGCCAGGGTTCGCGCCCGCTCTGCCACCACGGTCGCGAATTCCGCGTCCGGCACCGCCTCCCAGATCAGCCCCCATTCCGCCGCCCGGGCCGCCGGGATGCGGTCGGCGAACAGCATCATTCCCATGGCGCGCGGCACGCCGACCGAGCGCGGCACGATGAAGGTGCCGCCCGCATCCGGGATCAGCCCGATGCGGCTGAAAGCCTGCACGAAACTGGCGCTTTCGCTGGCGATGACCACATCGGCGGCCAGGGCCAGATTGGCCCCCGCCCCGGCCGCGATGCCGTTCACCGCCGCGATCACCGGCACCGGCGCGTCCGAGATGGCGGCCAGCATCGGCTCGTATTCCTCGCGCAGGATGGTTTCCACGTCGAAGCCGGCCGTGGCGTCGGTCAGGTCCTGGCCCGAGCAGAAGCCGCGCCCGGTCCCGGTCAGCACCACGCAACGCGTGCCCTGCGGCAGGTTCGTCATCGCCGCCACGATCTCGGCCCGCATGGTGCGGTTCAGCGCGTTGACGGTGTCGGGCCGGTTCAGCGCCAGCCGCGCAATGCCGTCCCGATGCGTGAATTCGATGGTCTGAAAGCTCATCCGGTCCCCCTGCTTTCGGCCATCCTGCCCAAGCACCGGCCAGGGGAAAAGGCCCGACCCTGCGTCAGTCGCGCATGATCCGGTCCAGCCGGGCCTTTTCCTCGTCCGAGAGCCGGGCCGGACCTTCCTCGGGCAGGTTGCGCGAGCGCACGAAGCGCCAGCCCAGCAGCAGCGCCAGGACCGCCATGACCGGCCCGGCCAGATAAAGCAGCCAGTTCACCCCGCGCGCCGGCGGCTCGAACAGCACGTATTCGCCGAAACGGTCGGTGACGGCCTGCACCGCCTCGGCATCGCTGTCGCCCGCGACCAGCCGCTCGCGCAGGTAAAGCCGCAGGTCGCGGCTGATCGGCGCATTGGATTCGTCGATGGTCTCGCCCTGACAGACCGGGCAGCGCAGGATCTTCGAGATCTCGCGCGCCCGCGCCTCCAGCGCCGGGTCGGACAGCACCTCGTCGGGCTGGACCGCCAGGGCCGGCAGCGCCAAAAGCAGCGACAGGGTCAGGATCAGCACGCGCATCGCCTACTCCGCCGGCTGGGCCGCGGCCCGGCTCTGCCGTGCGCCGGCGGCGACGCGATAGCGCCGGTCGGACAGGCTGATGCAGCCGCCAAGCGCCATCAGCGCCGAGCCCAGCCAGATCCAGCTGGCGAAGGGCTTGATATAGCTGCGCACCGCCCAGCCGCCGGCCTGCTGCTCGTCGCCGATCACCAGATAGAGGTCGCGGAACAGCCCGTTCTGGATCGCCGCCTCGGTCGTCGGCATGGCCTGCACCGGATAGACCCGCTTTTCGGGATGCAGCAGAGCGACCTGCCGGCCGTCGCGGCCGACCCTCATCGTGGCCACGATGGAATCGTAGTTCGGGCCGGGGCGCTCCTCGACCGCCTCCAGGGTGATGTCATAGCCGGCGACGGTAAAGGTCTGGCCGACCTGGGCGACGCGGATGTCCTCGACCTGCCAGGCCATCAGCAGGCTGATGCCGATGAAGGTGACGCCCAGCCCGGCATGGGCCACCGCCTTGCCCCAATCGGCGCGCGGCAGGCGGCGCAGGCGCGCAAGGCCGGAATTGCCGGTGCGCAGCCACAGGTCGGCCACCGCGCCGCCGACCAGCCAGGCGCCCAGCCCGGCGCCGATCACCGCCAGCGCCGAATGCCCGGTCGAGACGGCAAAGACCAGCGCCATGACGGCGGCGGCAAAGACCAGCGCGCCGCGCAGCGGATAAAGCACGCGCTTCAGCCGGCCGCGCTTCCAGGGCAGGATGGCGCCCAGCGGCAGGATGATCGCCAGCGCCACCATGAAGGGGGTGAAGGCCTTCTCGAAGAAGGGCGCGCCGACCGAGAGCTTCTTGTCCCAGGCCATCTCGGCCACCAGCGGCCAGACCGTGCCGATGAAGACCACGAAGGCCGAAACCGCCAGCAGGATGTTGTTCAGCACCAGCGCCCCCTCGCGCGAGACCGGGGCGAAGGCGCCCCGCGCCTGCATCGAGGCCGCGCGCACGGAAAAGAGCAGCAGCGCCCCCCCGACGAAGAAGGCCAGGATCGCCAGGATGAACACGCCGCGCTCGGGGTCGCTGGCGAAGCTGTGCACCGAGGTGATGATGCCCGAACGCACGATGAAGGTGCCGATCAGCGAGAAGCCGAAAGCCATGATGGCCAGCAGGATGGTCCAGCTTTTCAGCACCTCGCGCTTTTCCACGACGATGGCGGAATGCAGCAGCGCGGCGGCGATCAGCCAGGGCATGAAACTGGCGTTCTCCACCGGGTCCCAGAACCAGAACCCGCCCCAGCCCAGCTCGTAATAGGCCCACCAGGACCCCAGCGCGATGCCGATGGTCAGAAAGACCCAGGCCGCCAGCGTCCAGGGCCTGACCCAGCGCGCCCAGGCGGCATCGACCCGCCCCTCGATCAGCGCCGCCACGGCGAAGCTGAAGGCCATGCTGAGCCCGACATAGCCGAGATAAAGGAACGGCGGATGAAAGGCGAGGCCGGGGTCCTGCAGCAGCGGGTTCAGGTCGCGCCCGTTGAAGGGCGGGCTCGCCATGCGGGCGAACGGGTTCGAGGTGAACAGGATGAAAGCCAGAAAGGCCGCGCCGATCGCCGCCTGCACCGACAGCACCCGCGCCCGCAGCTTGGGCGGCAGGTTGGCGTCGAAGCTGGCCGCCGCCGCGCCGAACAGCGACAGGATCAGCACCCAGAGCAGCATCGAGCCCTCGTGATTGCCCCAGACGCCGCTGATCTTGTAGAGCATGGGCTTGGCGGTATGCGAATTCTCGTAGACCAGCGCGACCGAGAAGTCCGAGGTCACGAAGGCCATGGTCAGCGCCGCGAAGGAAATGCCGATCAACCCGAATTGCGCCAGTGCGGCGGGGCGGGCGCTGTCGATCCAGCCGCCCCAGCCCCTGGCGGCGCCGATCATCGGCACGATCATCTGGAAAAGCGCCACGGCAAAGGCAAGGATCAGGGCGAAATGGCCGATTTCGGCGATCATGGGCTTCCTCCGGGTGGCTGCCCCGCAGAATAGCCGTGGCGCGGGCGGCAAGCCAGCCCCCCGCGCCTGCCAGATTGTCACAGCATCGCTATTTCGCGGCTTCCGCCTCGGCCCAGTCGCGCAGGGCCGGATTGTCTCCGAAGGACCCGCCGGCCTCCGGCGCCGGCAGCGTCAGCGGCGTGGCCGGGCGCGCGTTGCGGATGACGGGCCGGCTGCGAAAGTAATGCGCCTCGCGCGCGCCGAAATAGAAGCTGATGACGGCGCCCAGCAGCCACCAGAGCGGCTCGGGCACAAGGTTCAGGTTCTGCATCCGCAGCCCGAAGCCCTCGGGCTCGACCATGGCATAACCGAAAAGCGCCAGCGTCCCCAGCGTCATCATGGGACGCGGCAGCCGGTTCAGCCCGTTCATCATGCCGTCGAACCAGCCCCGCGGCGCGGCGGCGAATTCCGCGCCGTGCTGGGTGATGGCGCGGGCATAGGCTTGCTCGTCCAGCTCCATGCGGCGGGTGGCGTTCTCGCGGAACACCTCGGCCATGCCGGTGGCGGCATTGGCGACGGTGGCGGCGGCGGCGCCCGCCCCCAGGAAACGGTCCATCAGCCCCATGCCGCCACCCTTGCGCGATGCTCGGCCAGCGACAGGTGATAGCGGGGCGAGATGAACTCCTCGGCCCGCAGGATCCAGCCGCCCTTGCCCCCCGATTGCGTGCGGGCGTATTTGCGGCTGGCCGGGCGCGCATCGCCCAGCGAATAGTAGTAGTTGCGCCGCGCGATGCCGTAGGCATCGGCGAAATGGCCGGGCGCCGCCGCCTCGGCCTGCCGGGCGGCCAGGATGGTGCGCGGCCCGACCAGGCCGTCGTCGGTCGCGGCAAAGCCCATGCGCGTCACCAGCCGTTGCAGGATCTTCACCGCATTGGTGCCGGCATTGACATACATGTCGAAGACCGAGGCCTGCACCGAGGCCGGCAGTTCCGCCAGACGCGGCCGGCGGAAGTAATGCTCGACGAAGATGCGCTCGGCATCGGCGCGGGTCAGCGCCCTGACGTCGCGGATGTCGACGCGCCCGTCGCCGGTCTTGTCGATGCCCAGCCGCTGCAGCGTCGCCAGCGTCACGCCGAAATTCGTCGCCCCGCCCGGATCGTCGGGATCGTTGACGTAGCCCCCCTCACGCGCGACGATCTCGGCCGCGATCTGTTCCACTGTCTTCATGCCAGCCCCCACTTGCGGAAATGGGGCCAAGGCTGGGGGAGTGCGGTTAACGCCCTGTTAACCGGGCGCGCGTTGCGTCAGGAGTTCGGGTCCTCGTAGACGCCCTGCTCCTTGAGCGAGTCGATGACCTCGCGCGGCATGTAGTTCTCGTCATGCTTGGCCAGGATCTCGGTGGCGACGAAGGTGTCGCCCTCCATCCGGCCGGTGCCGATCATGCCCTGGCCTTCGGCGAACAGGTCGGGCAGCACGCCGGTAAAGCGCACCGGGATCGAGGCGCCGCCGTCGGTGACGCGGAAGCTCACCGTCTCGCTGGCGCCGCGGATCAGGCTGCCGTCCTCGACCAGCCCGCCCAGACGAAAGACCTCGCCGGCCTCGGGGGGGCTTTCGGCCATCTGGCTGGGCGAACGATACAGGTTGATGCCGTCGCGAAACCCGTAGCCGATCAGCCCGACCGCCAGCACCAGCGCCAGGGCGGCGGCGACAATGATCTGGATGCGGCGCTTTTTCTTCAGTGATTTCATCGTTCAAGCTTTCCAGTTTCAGGCACTTTCGAACCTGATCGGATGGCGGAGGAATTGCGTGGCCTTGCCCGAGACGCGCTCGGCATCGCCGGTGGTCAGGAAGCGCGAGACGGTGCCGCTGCCCAGCATCTCCGGATGGCGCTTCAGGTAGTCCTCAAGGCTTTCGGCGACAAGATCGGGCTGGGAATAGACCTTGACCTGCGGCCCCAGCGCCTTCTGGAAGGCGGCCTGCACCAGCGGGTAATGCGTGCAGCCCAGGATCGCCGCCTCGGGATGCGGCATGCGGCGCAGCAGCGCCTCGACATGGCTGGTCACCAGCGCCTCTGCCAGGATCTCGTCGCCCATCTCGATCGCGTCGACCACGCCGCCGCAGGGCTGGGCCTCGACATCGACGCCGATTGCGCGGAAGGCCAGTTCGCGCTGGAAGGCACGGCTGGCGACGGTGGCGGGGGTGGCGAACAGCGCCACATGCTTGACCGCCACCTCGCGCGGCGGCGAGTTATCGCCCCAGCGCCGCTCGGTCAGCGCCTCGATCATCGGCACGAAGACCCCCAGCACGCGCTTGCCCTCGGGCAGCCAGGTCTCCTGCATGCGCCGCAGCGCCGCGGCCGAGGCGGTGTTGCAGGCCAGGATCACCAGGTCGCAGCCTTCGCCCCAAAGCCGCTCGACCCCGGCGCAGGTCAGGTCGAAGATATCCTCGGCGTCGCGCACCCCATAGGGCGTGTGCTTGTTGTCGCCCAGATAGGCCAAGGGCAGGTCCGGCATGCGGGCGGCAATCGCGGCCAGAACCGTCAGCCCGCCCAGACCCGAATCGAAAACCCCTACCGCCATGACTAGCCTCCTGCTCGCGACGCGCCTTTTTAGGACGCAAGGCGAGGGAACGCCATGATTTATGTCATGCGGTCAGGGCCCGCGGCGGCCCATCCCGATGCCGCCGGCGTTCAAAAGCCCGTGACGGCGCCCGGCGGAGAATCGGACCCCGCGGGCGGTATTCTGCACGCTTGTCCGGCCCTTTCCCGGCGGATGGCGGTTCGGCGGGCAGTGTGCGTCAGCAACACTGACGGATAAAGGGTTTTCCGGGCGTTTTGCAGGCTTGTTCCGCTAACCTTCTGTGGTAAGGGTTGCACGGATTGCATGGCTGATGCCGCAAGAAAGCACTGTTATGGATTGGGATAAGTTAAGAATATTTCACGCCGTCGCCGACGCGGGCAGCCTGACCCACGCGGGCGATGTTCTGCACCTGTCCCAATCCGCCGTCAGCCGCCAGATCCGCGCGCTGGAGGATTCGCTGGGCACCACGCTTTTCCACCGCCATGCCCGGGGACTGATCCTGACCGAACAGGGCGAACTGCTGTTCGAGGCGACCTCGTCCATGGTCCGCAAGCTCGACACCACCGCTGCCCGCATCCGCGACAGCGAGGAGAACGTCTTCGGCGAGCTCAAGGTCACCACGACCACCGGCTTCGGCACCATGTGGCTGGTGCCGCGCCTGGCCAAGCTCTATGACCGCTATCCGGACCTCAAGATCGACCTGATGCTGGAAGAGCGCGTCCTCGACCTGCCCATGCGCGAGGCCGATGTCGCCATCCGCATGAAAGAGCCGAACCAGCAGGACCTGATCCGGCGCCGCCTGCTCAACATCCGCATGCGGCTTTACGCCACACCTGAATATCTGGAAAAGGCCGGCGTGCCCCACACGCTCGAGGATCTGGCGCCGCACCGGCTGATCTGCCAGAGCCCGCAGACGCCGCAGGTCAGCTCGGGGGCCGTGCTGTCGCAGATGTTGCTGGCGCGGACCATGAAATCGACGCTGATGGTGAACAACTATTTCGGCGTGCTGCAGGCGGTGCTGAACCATGTCGGCATCGGCGTGCTGCCGGATTACCTCAGCGCCGATTTTCCCAATCTTACCCGCGTCTTGCCGGATATCGAATCCGGCGAGGTGCCGGTCTTTCTGGCTTTCCCGGAAGAACTGCGCGCCTCGCGCCGGGTCGCGGCCTTCCGCGATTTCGTGCTGGAGGAAATCCAGTCGCTGCGCAGGCAGCAGACCGAGGAACAGGCCGGCGACCGCCCCCTCGGATGAGCGGCAAGCGGGCAGTTGCCCGGCCGTTCTGCCCGAGGCATTCGCAGAATGCATATCGGCCATGTGCCACAATGCGGAAATCCCTCCTTGAACCGTTCGCCGACTGCACATATTTCCGATCTCGAAGGGGATGATTTGAAGCAATTCTCATCACCTTCAACCTCCCTGTTGGACTTGAGCCGGGCTTCATGCCCGGCTTTTTTTTTGCCCGCCGGCCGCGCCTTCGCCGCGGCGCGGCAGAACCGTTTCGGATCGCCGCCGCGCCGGGCCGCGCGCGGCCCCTTTCCTAAAGCCCCGCCTGCGCTTAAAAGGCCCGGGAAACCGGGGAAAAGGGCGCCAGACATGAACGAACCGCAGATCACCGAGGAACTGATCGCCGCGCACGGGCTCAAGCCCGACGAATACCAGCGCATCCTCGAGATCATCGGTCGCGAGCCGAGCTTCACCGAACTCGGCATCTTCTCGGCGATGTGGAACGAGCATTGCTCCTACAAGTCCTCGAAGAAATGGCTGCGCACCCTGCCGACCAAGGGCCCGCAGGTGATCTGCGGCCCGGGCGAGAACGCCGGCGTCGTGGATATCGGCGACGGCCAGGCCGTGGTCTTCAAGATGGAGAGCCACAACCACCCCTCTTATATCGAGCCGCACCAGGGCGCCGCGACCGGCGTCGGCGGCATCCTGCGCGACGTCTTCACCATGGGCGCCCGCCCCATCGCCGCCATGGACGCGCTGTCCTTCGGCCGGCCCGAGCATCCCAAGACCGCGCATCTGGTCAAGGGCGTGGTCGAGGGCATCGGCGCCTATGGCAATGCCTTCGGCGTGCCGAACGTCGGCGGCGAGGTGCGCTTCCACCGCAGCTATGACGGCAACTGCCTGGTGAACGCCTTTGCGGCGGGCCTCGCGGACAGCGACAAGATCTTCTATTCCGCCGCCTCGGGCGTCGGCATGCCGGTGGTCTATCTGGGCGCCAAGACCGGCCGCGACGGCGTCGGCGGCGCCACCATGGCCTCGGCCGAGTTCGACGACACCATCGAGGAAAAGCGCCCCACCGTGCAGGTCGGCGACCCCTTCACCGAGAAATGCCTGCTGGAGGCCTGCCTGGAGCTGATGCAGACCGACAGCGTGATCTCGATCCAGGACATGGGCGCGGCGGGCCTTACCTGCTCGGCGGTCGAGATGGGCGACAAGGGCGGCCTGGGCATCAAGCTGGTGCTCGACGCCGTGCCGCAACGCGAAACCAACATGACCGCCTATGAGATGATGCTGTCCGAGTCGCAGGAACGCATGCTCATGGTGCTGAAGCCCGAGAAAGAGGCCGAGGCGCGGGCGATCTTCGAGAAATGGGATCTGGACTTCGCCATCGTCGGCGAGACCATCGCCGAGGACCGTTTCCTGATCGTCCACGGCAACGAGGTCAAGGCCGACCTGCCGCTGTCCAAGCTCAGCTCCAGCGCGCCGGAATACGACCGTCCCTGGATCGAGACCCCGGCAGCGGGCGAGATGCCCGCCCTGCCCGCCATCACCCCCATCGCGGCGCTGAAATCGCTGATCGGCAGCCCCAGCTACGCCCACAAGGGCTGGGTGTGGGAGCAATACGACACCCAGGTCGGCGCCGACACCATCCGCCGCCCCGGCCTCGGCGCCGGCGTGGTGCGCGTGCACGGCACCCGCAAGGCGCTGGCCTTCACCAGCGATGTGACGCCGCGCTATGTCAAGGCCAACCCCTATGAGGGCGGCAAGCAGGCGGTGGCCGAGGCCTATCGCAACCTGACCGCCTGCGGCGCCTTGCCCTTGGCCACCACCGACAACCTGAATTTCGGCAATCCCGAGAAGCCCGAGATCATGGGCCAGCTCGTCGGCGCCATCAAGGGCATCGGCGAGGCCTGCGCGGCGCTGGACTTCCCCATCGTCTCGGGCAACGTCTCGCTTTACAACGAGACCGACGGCAAGGGTATCCTGCCGACGCCCACCATCGGCGGCGTCGGGCTGATCGCCGACCTGGACGATCTGATCGCCGGCCTGCCGGCCGAGGGCGACATCGCGCTGGTCATCGGCGAGACCCGCGGCCATCTCGGCCAGTCGGCGCTGGCAGCCGAAGCCTTCGGCATCGAGGCGGGCGACGCGCCGCATGTGGACCTGGCCGCCGAGCGGCGCAACGGCGAGTTCCTGCGTGCCCATGGCAAGCTGGTCTCGGCCGCGACCGACCTGTCGGATGGCGGGCTGGCGCTGGCCGCCTTCGAGCTGGCCGAGGCGGCGGGCCTGGGCGTCACGCTGGACAGCGCCGATATCGCCCAGCTTTTCGGCGAGGATCAGGCCCGCTATCTGGTCGCCTGCAGCGAGGAGAATGCGGCGCAACTGATCGCAGCGGCCCAGACGGCAGGCGTGCCGCTGGCGCGCGTGGGCCGCTTCGGCGCCGACCGGGTCTCGCTTGGCAGCGACGCCGCGCCGCTGGCCGAGCTGTCGCAGCTTTATCGCGGCGCCTTCGAGAAGCGGCTGAACCTGGAACTCGCCTGACCCTGTCCTGGATCTTCCTTTGCGCCCGGCTGTCGCCTTCGCGATGGCCGGGTTTTTCACGCGCCCAAGGCAAACCCCACGGATGACGCCGCGTCACAGGTGATCCCGCATTCCCCTTTGCCGCGGCCGCCCCCAGATAGGCTGCACAGGCCGGTCCCCGGATCAGTCACCCAGAGGCTGCGGAATTTTTCCTCCCGAGATCCGCAGCGAACGCAAGCCCCGCTCCTGCCATGAGCGGGGCTTCATTCCATCGCGGCGCCGGATCAGGAAGCGCGGCGGCAGGGCGGATGAAAGGAAAAATGGCGGTCCCAACACGATTCGAACGTGTGGCCTCTACCTTCGGAGGGTAGCGCTCTATCCAGCTGAGCTATGGGACCGCGAGCCCCCGTTGATTACCCGCAAACGCGCGGCTCTGCAATGGGGTTCAGGCGAAAAGCTCGCGGCAGAAGGTCAATCCGTCGATCAGCGCATCGACCTCGGCGCGGGTGTTGTACATGGCGAAGCTGGCGCGCGCCGTGGCCGTGACGCCGAAATAATCCAAGAGCGGCATGGCGCAATGCGTCCCCGCCCGCACGGCGATGCCGCGCTTGTCGAGGATGGTCGAGATGTCATGCGCATGCGCGCCCTGCATGGTCATCGAGAAGATCGCGCCCTTCTCGGCCGCGTCGCCCTGCACCGACAGCCAGTTCAGGCTGCGCAGCCGGTCGCGGGCATAGTCGCGCAGGTCGCGTTCATGCGCGGCGATGTTCTCCATGCCAAGCGCCATCAGGTATTCCAGCGCCGCGCCCAGCCCGATCTGGTTGGCGATGCCGGGCGTGCCGGCCTCGAAGCGCAGCGGCGGGTCGGCATAATCGACGCTGTCGCGGGTGACGGTGCGGATCATGTCGCCGCCGCCCATGAAGGGCCGCATCTCGGCCTGCCGTTCGGCCCGGATCCAGATCGCGCCCGACCCCGAGGGACCATAGAGCTTGTGCCCGGTGATGCAGTAGAAATCGACGCCGAGCGCGGACAGGTCCACCGGCATGTGCACGGCGGCCTGGCTGCCGTCGGCCAGAACCGGCACCGAGGTGCCGCGCGCGATGGCGCCGATATCGACCACGGTGCCGGTCACGTTCGACATATGGGTGACGGCGATCAGCCTTGTCCGCGGCCCCACCGCCGCCAGCACCTTCTCGGGCGGCAGGCTGCCGTCGGGCTCGGGCTCGACCCATTTCAGCTGGACGCCCTGGCGCTCGCGCAGGAAATGCCAGGGCACGATATTGGCGTGATGCTCCAGCACCGACAGCACGATCTCGTCGCCCGCCTGCAGGCGCGGCGCGGCCCAGCCATAGGAGACGAGGTTGATGCCCTCGGTCGCGCCGGAGGTGAAGATCACCTCGTCCTCGCGCGGGGCGTTCAGGAAGCGGGCGATGATGGCGCGCACCCGCTCATAGTTCTCGGTCGCGAGATTGGACAGGAAATGCAGCCCGCGATGGACATTGGCATATTCCGCCTCATAGGCGCGGGTGATGGCATCGATCACCGCGCGCGGCTTCTGCGCCGAAGCGCCGTTGTCCAGATAGACCAGAGGCCGGCCGTTCACCTGCCGCGACAGGATCGGGAAATCGGCGCGGACCTTTTCGACGTCGAAGCTCATGGTGTCACCTCGGGGACGATGCCGAATGCCGCCGCGATCAGCGACAGCACGAAGCCAAGCAGAAAGACGCTACCGATCAGGCCCACCACCACCTTGCCGGTGCTGGTGAAGCCGTGCAACGCCTTGGTCATGGTCACGGCAAGATAAAGGAAAAGGCCAAAGGCCAGCATGGAAAGCAGCGTGGCCGTGGCAGGAAACAGCGCCATCATCACCACCTGCACAGCCTGCAGCCCGACCAGCATCAGCTCGACCCAGCCGACGATCAGCAGGGCGTCGGGAAAGGTGCCATGGCCGCCGAACAGCCGCCCGATCTGCGCCACGAACAGGGCCGACAGCACCATGGCGCCCAGCTGGATGCCGGCCAGCGTCATCGGCTCGGAAAGCATGCGCGAGACGGGGTTGTCCACCTCGACCGGGAACAGCAGCAGCGACAGCGCAGCAAGCAGCGTGGAGAGCGTCACCGCCAGCAGCAGCACCATCCAGCGCGCCACCATCGGCAAGTCCAGCTCGCGCAGCACGCGGACAGCTGCCTCCGGGTCCCGCAGGGTCAGGACCGTCAGGTCGCCAAGATCGCCCAGTTTCATCTGTTCCCCGCCAATGCGCGCAGTCCCGCGCCCCATATCACGAGAAAGCCCAGACCCGCCACCGCCCGCGTCAGGCCAAGCGCCGGACCGGGGCCGACCAGGCCGGCGGTCAGCCCCGCCAGCAGCATCGCCGGCGCCACCGCCAGCAGGGCCCAGAACAGCGCCAGGCGCGAATCCTGCGGCGCCACCGGCCAGGGCGTCAGCCGCGACAGGCCCGAGACCAGCGCCGCCACCGCATAGGCCAGCAGCGGCATCATGAACATCACCGCCAGCAGCGCCCCGCCCATGCGCGCGCCCAGGGGCACCTCGGGCATGAGCTGCGCATCCCGGGCATGGCCCGGGGCCTGCGCGACCAGAAACACCAGCATCGCCGCCATCAGCACGACGATCAGCGCCCGGTCTGGCATGCCGCGCAGGGATCTGACCACCCTGCCCGGCGCCCACCAGCTTTCCAGAATGCGCGGGACGATGCCGGCCCGGCTCATGCCCCGCCCGAACCGGCCTTGCCCGGATTGCCCGCGCGCGCCGTCAGCCAGTCTTCCAGCCGGCCGAGGATGTCGTCGCGCAGCCGCTGGTCCTCGATCTCGTCCAGCGCATCGGCCAGGAAGGACAGCACCAAGAGCACGATGGCGCGTTCCTTCGGCACCCCGCGCGAGCGCAGGTAGAACAGCGCCGTCTCGTCCAGCGCCCCGGTGGTCGAGCCATGCGAGCATTTCACGTCGTCGGCATAGATTTCCAGCTCGGGCTTGGCGAGGAACTGGCTGCCCTCGTCCAGCAGCAGCCCCTGGCTGATCTGGTAGCCGTCGGTCTTCTGCGCGCCGGGCTTGACCAGGATCTTGCCCTGGAACACGCCCTCGGCGCCGTTCTTCAGCACCTTCTTGAACACCTGCCGGCTTTCGCAACGCTCGGCGGCATGGGTGATGAAGACGGTGTCGTCGTGGTGGAAACGGCCGATATCGCCGTCGCCCAGCACCGCCGCGGCGATATGCGCCACCGCATCGTCGCCGGCAATGTCGATCACCGCCTCGTTGCGCATCATCAGCCCGTTGACCGTCAAGGTGAAGGACTTGAACAGCGCCTCGGCGGCGACGCGGGCGAAGATATGGCCCAGCCCCAGCTTGGGATCGTTGGCGCGCTTGGCGCTGATGTGGTGGAAGCGCGCGCCCTGGCCCAGATCGGCCTCGATCACCACGTTCGAGCGCGCGCCGATCGAGCCGGTTTCCAGCAGCGTCAGCTCGGCCCCTTCTTCAAGCTTGACGACGTGATGCAGATGGACGTCCGCATCGGCGGCCGAGCGGCGATAGGTGATGTGCACCGGCCGGTCCAGCTTGCCGGTGACGCGGATCAGCACGCCCTCGGCGGCGGCCAAGGTGTTCAGCGTCGCGAAGGGACGCTTGACCGGCACCTGCCCGGCGGCTTCCAGCCGGCCATAGAGCCCGGCGGCCCAGTGATCCGCCCGCGCCTCGGCGGCGGCGAGGCTTTCGATCTCGACCCCCTCGGCTTCCAGCGCATCCGAGGCGGCGGCATCGAAGCGCCCGTCTACGAAGACGATGTTCAGCCGGTCAATGCCGGTGAACAGGGTGCTGGTATCGGCTGCCAGATCGACCGGCTGCGGCCGGGCGGCGTTGAAGGCTGCCGGATCGGTATAGCGCCAGTATTCGTCGCGCGCGCCGGGCAGGCCCATGGCCTGCAGCCGCTGCGCCGCATCCTCGCGCGCCGGGCGGGTAAAGCCGCCGCGCGGCAGGTCCAGCGCGTCCAGGCGCGCCGCCAGGGCGGTGTCGCCGGGACGGGCCTTGCCCTCGACCGCGGGAACCTGCGCGGCAAGAACAGCCGTGTCCGCCATTACCCGACCTCCGCCAGAAGATCGCCGTAGCCGTGCTGCTCGACCTGCAGCGCCAGTTCGGGCCCGCCGGTGCGCACGATGCGGCCGTCGGCCATGATATGCACCACGTCCGGCCGGATATGGTCCAGCAGCCGCTGGTAATGCGTGATCACCAGGAAGGCCCGGTCGGGCGAGCGCAGCGCGTTCACCCCCTCGGCCACCAGCCGCATCGCATCGACATCGAGGCCGGAATCGGTCTCGTCCAGGATGCACATGCGCGGCTCCAGCATGGCCATTTGCAGGATCTCGTTGCGTTTCTTCTCGCCGCCCGAGAAGCCGACATTGACCGGGCGCTTCAGCATCTCGGCGTCGATCTTCAGCGTGCGGGCCTTTTCGCGGATCAGCTTCAGGAACTCGGCCGAGGACAGCTCTTCCTCGCCGCGCGCCTTGCGCTGCGCGTTCACGGCGGTGCGCAGGAAGGTCATATTGCCGACGCCGGGTATCTCGACCGGATACTGGAAGGCCAGGAACAGGCCGGCGGCGGCGCGCTCCTCGGGCTCCATCTCCAGCAGGCTCTCGCCCTCCAGGCTCGCCTCGCCCTCGGTCACCTCATAGCCGTCGCGGCCCGAAAGCACATAGGACAGGGTCGACTTGCCCGAGCCGTTCGGCCCCATGATGGCATGGACCTCGCCAGCCGGGACGGTCAGATCGACGCCTTTGAGGATCTGCTTGTCCTCGTCCTCAAGCTTGACGTGCAGATTCTTGATTTCCAGCATGGTTCGGTTCCTATTCGACGGTCACGGCGGTGCCGGAGGCCGACACCATCAGCATGTTGTTGATGACTTCATAGTCCAGGTCGACGCCGACCACCGCATTGCCGCCCAGGGCGGTCGCGCGGTCCTGCATCTCGGACAAGGCGGTTTCGCGGGCCGAGGCCAGCGCGGATTCATAGGCGCCCGACCGGCCGCCCACGATGTCGCGGATCCCGGCGAAGATGTCGCGGAAGATATTGGCGCCGATGATGGTCTCGCCCGTCACCACGCCGTGATAGGCGCTGATGCGGCGGCCCTCGATGCCGGGGGTGGTGGTGACGATCATCCGACCGACCCCTCCAGCGAAATGGCGACCAGCGACTGCGCCTCCATGGCGAATTCCATCGGCAGCGCCTGCAGGACCTCGCGGCAGAAGCCGTTCACCACCAGGGCGACCGCCTCTTCCTCGTCCATGCCGCGCTGGCGGCAATAGAAGAGCTGGTCGTCATCCACCTTCGAGGTCGTCGCCTCGTGCTCGACGCGCGAGGAGGTGTTCTTGACCTCGATATAGGGCACGGTATGGGCGCCGCATTTGTCGCCGATCAGCAGGCTGTCGCATTGCGTGTAGTTGCGGCTGTTCTTGGCGCGCGGATGCATCGACACGAGGCCGCGATAGGTGTTCTGCGCCTGCCCGGCGGAAATCCCTTTGGAAACAATGCGCGAGCGGGTGTTCTTGCCAAGATGGATCATCTTGGTCCCGGTATCCGCCTGCTGGTGGTTGTTGGCGATGGCGATGGAATAGAACTCGCCCTGGCTCTCGTCGCCGCGCAGGATGCAGGACGGGTATTTCCAGGTGATCGCCGAGCCGGTCTCGACCTGGGTCCACATCACCTTGGCCCGCGCCTCGCGGCAATCGGCACGCTTGGTGACGAAGTTGTAGATGCCGCCCTTGCCTTCCTCGTCGCCGGGGAACCAGTTCTGCACGGTCGAATACTTGACCTCGGCATCCTCCAGCACGACGATCTCGACCACCGCCGCGTGCAGTTGCGCCACGTCGCGCTTGGGCGCGGTGCAGCCTTCCAGATAGCTGACGTAAGAGCCCTTGTCGGCGATGATCAGCGTGCGCTCGAACTGGCCGGTATTCTCGGCATTGATGCGGAAATAGGTGGACAGCTCCATCGGGCAGCGCACCCCCGGCGGCACATAGACGAAGCTGCCGTCCGAGAAGACCGCCGAGTTCAGCGTGGCGAAGAAATTGTCCGATTGCGGCACGACCGAGCCCAGGTATTTCTTCACCAGTTCGGGATGCTCGCGGATGGCCTCGCTGATCGAGCAGAAGATCACCCCGGCCTTGGCCAGTTCGTCCTTGAAGGTGGTGCCGACGCTGACGCTGTCGAAGACCGCGTCCACCGCGACCTTGCGCCCTTCGGCCGGCGCGCCCTCGGCGCCCTCGATCCCGGCCAGGATCATCTGCTCCTTCAGCGGGATGCCCAGCTTTTCATAGGTGGCCAGCAGCTTGGGATCGACCTCGTCCAGCGACTTCGGCTTGACCTCCATGCTTTTCGGGCGGGCGTAGTAATACTGCTCCTGATAGGCGATCTCGGGATAATGCAGCATCGCCCATTTCGGCTCGGTCATGGTCTGCCAGCGGCGGAAGGCCTGCAGCCGCCACTCGGTCATCCATTCCGGCTCCTCGTTCTTCTTCGAGATCAGCCGGACGATGTCCTCGTTGATGCCCTTGGGGGCATATTCCATCTCGATCTCGGTGTCCCAGCCGTATTTGTAGGACCCCATGCTTTGAACGGTCTCGACGGTCTCGCGGTCTACGCCCTCGCGGACTTCGATGGCCTCGCCGGTCTCAACAGACATCTCACACCCTTCCCGCGGTCGCCCGCTGATCATTCCTTTGCCGCCAGCGCGCATAAGCCGCCAGCCAGGCATCCGCAAAACGCACGACGTCCCGAGGGTCCGTCGTCGGACCGATCGAGACGCGGATCGCATCGCCCGCCCATTCCGGCGCGATTCCCATGGCCGTCAGGACGGAGCTTGGCCGGACCTTGCCCGAGGAACAGGCCGAGCCTGCCGATACGGCAAATCCGGCGAGGTCCATCTGCATCACCTGCGTCTCTCCGCGCCATCCCGGCGTCAGGATCGACAATGTATTCGGCAGGCGGCGGGATTCGCGCCCCGGGAATGTAACCATTTCTGCCCCGGATTCCAGAGTAGCCATCAGGGAATCGCGGATTTCCGACACTTTTTCCCCGATTCCTTGATCCAGATCATTCTGCGCCGCTTTCGCCGCCGCCGCAAAGCCCATGATGCCGATCAGGTTCTCGGTCCCGGCGCGGCGGCCCTGTTCCTGCCCGCCGCCCCGGATGCGGGCCTCGATCTCGGTGCCACGCCGGACCACCAGCGCGCCGATGCCGCGCGGACCGCCAAGCTTGTGGGCGCTGACGAAACCGGCCTCGATCCCCAGCCAGTTGAAGGCGAAGGGAATCTTTCCAAAGGCCTGGGTCAGGTCGCTGGCCGCCAGCCCCTGGGGCAGGTCCTGGATGACGCCGGTTTCGGAATTGGCCAGTTGCAGCGCCGCACGGGCCGGATCGGGGACGATCACGCGCCCCGAGGGCTCCGTCTGCAGCGAATTGTCGCACCAGGCCAGCACGGCGGCATGTTCCACCGCCGAACAGGCCAGCCCGCGGCCCTGCAGCACCAGCGCCGCCGCCTCGGTGGCGCCCGAGGTGAAGATCACATCCGCCCCCTCGGCGCCCAAGGCCGAGGCGATCTCCTCGCGCGCCCGTTCCAGCGCCGATTTCGCCGCCCGCCCCTCGGCATGGACCGAGGACGGGTTGCCGACGATCTCGCTGGCCGCCAGCATGGCCTCGCGCGCCTCGGGGCGCAGCGGCGCGGTGGCGTTCCAGTCCAGATAGACCCGGTTCATGCATGCCCCTCCGCCATGCCGTCCCCGGCGTTCAGCGCATCGGCGATGCGCGCGGCCAGCCGGTGCGCCACCTCGTCCTTGGAGAGCCGCGGCCAGCTTTCCGCCCCGGTCTCGGAGATCAGCGTCACCGCGTTCTCGGTCCCGCCCATGATCCCGGTCTCCGGGCTCACGTCATTGGCAACGATCCAGTCGCAACCCTTGCGCTTGCGCTTGCGGGCGGCGTTGTCCAGCACGTCGTCGGTCTCGGCGGCAAAGCCCACCACCAGCGACGGACGGTCGCGGCCCAGCTGGCTGATCCAGGCCAGGATGTCGGGATTCTCGGCGAATTGCAGCTCGGGCAGCCTGCCGGAGCCGTCCTTCTTGATCTTGCCCGGCCGGGCATTGGCGACATGCCAGTCGGCCACGGCAGCGGCCATCACCGCGGCATCGGCGGGCAAGGCGGCCTCGACCGCCTCGCGCATCTCGCGCGCCGTCTCGACGGCGATCACCACGACGCCCTCGGGCGGGGGCACCTCGGCCGGGCCGGTAACGAAGCTGACCCGCGCACCCAGGTCGCGCAGCGCCGCGGCAATCGCCGCGCCCTGCGCCCCGCTGGAGCGGTTGGCGATATAGCGCACCGGGTCGATCGGCTCATGCGTCGGGCCCGAGGTCACGATGACATGCCGCCCGCCCAGCACCCGCGCGGGCAGCGAGACCACCGCCTCGGGCGGCAGGCGCAGCGGCTTCTCGCGCCCCAGCGCCGCGCGGATCGCCTGCAGGATCGCCTCGGGCTCGGCCATGCGCCCGGGACCGTATTCGCCGCAGGCCATGTCGCCCTCGTCCGGGCCGACAAACCGGACGCCGTCATTCTCCAGCAGGTCCAGGTTGCGCTGCGTCGCCGGGTGCTGCCACATGCGCACGTTCATCGCCGGCGCCGCCAGCACCGGCTTGTCCGTGGCCAAGAGCAGGGTCGCGGCCAGGTCGTCCGCCATCCCCGCCGCCATCCGCGCCAGCAGGTCGGCGGTCGCCGGCGCCACCACCACCAGGTCGGCAGCGCGCGACAGCTGGATATGGCCCATCTCGGATTCGCGGGTCAGGTCGAACAGCTCGGTATGGCAGGGCGCCTCGGCCAGCGCCGACAGGGTCAGCGGCGTCACGAACTGCCCCCCCGCCCGCGTCAGCACCGGCACGACCGAGCCCCCCTCGCGCCGGATCATGCGGATCAGCTCGGGGATCTTGAAGGCGGCGATGCCCCCGCCGACGATCAGCAATATGCGGCTGCCTTGCATGGTCGCTTCCTCTGCCGTGACGTTCGCCCTGCACATAGGCCGAAGCGGGCCGCGGAACAAGCAAGCCGCGCCCGTTAACCAATCTTTAAGCTCCGGCGGGTTAACCAGAGCCCCTGTGACATGGGGAGAGGTGATGGCGGCGATTGCCTATACCGTGGCCTTCGACGGGGTCGAGGCGCGGCTGGTCGAGGTGCAATGCTCGGTTTCGCCGGGCCTGCCGGGATTCGGCATCGTCGGCCTGCCCGACAAATCGGTCAGCGAGGCGCGCGAGCGGGTCAAGGCCGCCTTCGGGGCGCTCTCCATCGCCATGCCCTCGCGGCGGGTGACGGTGAACATGTCGCCCGCCGACCTGCCCAAGGAGGGCTCGCATTTCGACCTGCCCATCGCGCTGGCCGTGCTGGCCGCGCTGGAGATCGTCCCGGCCGAGGCGCTGGAGCGCGTGGTGGCGCTGGGGGAACTGGCGCTGGACGGCCGGCTCTCGCCGGTGGCGGGCGCCCTGCCCGCCGCCATGGCCGCGGCCGAGGAAGGCCGGGCGCTGCTGGTGCCCCGCGCCTGCGGGGCCGAGGCGGCCTGGGTCGGCACGGTGCCGGTCTTTGCGCCGCGCACCCTGCGCGAGGCGGTCGACCACCTGACCGACCGCGCGCCCCTGCCCCGCGCCGCGCCGGGCGAGCTGGCCGAAACCGTGCACGAGGCCGACCTCTCCGAGGTCAAGGGCCAGGAGCGCGCGCGCCGCGCGCTGGAGATCGCCGCCGCCGGCCGCCATCACCTGCTGATGGTCGGCCCGCCCGGAGCCAGCAAGTCCATGCTGGCGACCCGCCTGCCCGGCATCCTGCCGCCGCTGACCCCGCCCGAGGCGCTGGAGACCTCGATCATCCATTCCGTCGCCGGACTCCTGGCCGAGGGCGGCATCTCGCGCATGGCGCCCTTCCGCCAGCCGCATCACACCGCCTCGATGGCGGCGATGGTCGGCGGCGGCCGCAATGCCCGGCCCGGCCAGGCCAGCCTGGCGCATAATGGCGTGCTGTTTCTCGACGAACTGCCGGAATTCGAGCGCCGGGTCATCGACGCCCTGCGCGAGCCGATCGAGACCGGCGAGATCCATGTCTCGCGCGCCAATGCCCATATCCGCTACCCGGCGCGCTTCCTGCTGGTCGCCGCCGCCAATCCCTGCCGCTGCGGCGAGATCGCCGACGCTGCGCGCGCCTGTTCCAAGGCGCCGCGCTGCGGATCGGACTATCTGGGCCGGGTCTCGGGGCCGATGATGGACCGCTTCGACCTGCGCATCGAGGTGCCGCAGGTCGCCATCGAGGACCTGGGCCTGCCGGCGACCGGCGAGAGCTCGGCCAGCGTCGCCGAGCGGGTCGCCGCCGCCCGGATGCTCCAGACCGAACGTTTCGCCGGCCATCCGTCGGCGCGGGTGAACGCCGACGCCTCGGGCCGTCTGCTCGAGGAGATCGCGCCGCTCGACAGTGAATGCCGGTCGCTGCTGGCCCTGGCGGCCGAGCGGCTGGGCCTGACGCCGCGCGGCTACCACCGCATCCTGCGCAGCGCGAGGACCATTGCCGACCTGGACCGTTCCCCGGCGATCCGCCAGCCGCACCTGGCCGAGGCGCTGACCTACCGCCTGCCCTTCGGCCGGCCGGATTGAGGGCGTGCCCGCCGGTTCTTCGGGGGCCAGTCGGAGGCCACACGTCTTGTGGCAGAATTCTGGCTACCGATCTGCCTGGGCGATATGACCACCATATCCTCGACCTCCAGATTTTCACGCGCCTGCAGAGGTGTGAGGGCCCGGATTCTTTCGCAGGATGCATGATGCGGAGCCGAGATCTGCGCCAGGCGAACAAGCGCCTTCGTCCGGCGCCTGCCTCGATCACGCCCCTTCCTCCCGTGGCGCGAGGGGATCCACCTCGCCAAGGCGAAACTCTCGACCGCCGGTCGAGGTGATGAAGCCATTCATAAAATACCGGAAGCACCGCGATACGCACCGAATGTCGCTACCGGTGGAAAAGCGGCCGCTATTTCCCGATGGCCTGACAGCACGGCACTGATCCGCATCCGCATATTGTCAACCGGTGCTGCTGTCTCGCCATCCTGCAGCCGGGAAATATCAGCGCCCCCGGAAGGTGCCGGGAATGCTGCGAAAAGCCCAGCCACGGAACATTGGCAATCGAGACCTCACCTGCCCGATAGTCCCATCCGCCGCACGCCTTGTCTGCCCGGACGAACCCGGGGGTCAGCCTCGCTCCGCCAGCCGGCGCTCGACCGCCTCCCAGATCAGCGCCGCGGCGTTGACGCCATCGAACCGCTCGAGTTCCTGGATGCCGGTGGGCGAGGTCACGTTGATCTCGGTCAGCCAACCGTCGATCACGTCGATTCCGGTAAAGATCAGTCCCTTCTCGCGCAGGACCGGGCCGATCCGGGCGCAGATCTCGTATTCCCGCTCGGTCAGGCCGATCTTCTCGGGACGGCCGCCGACATGCATGTTGGAGCGCGCCTCGCCCGCGGCCGGGACGCGGTTGATCGCGCCGACCGGCTCGCCATCGACCAGGATGATGCGCTTGTCGCCCCTGACCACCGCGGGCAGGTATTTCTGCGCGATGATCGGCTCGCGGCTGTTGGCCAGGAAGGTTTCGACCAGCGAGGACAGGTTCGGATCGTCGGGCCGCATGTGAAAGATGCCGACCCCGCCATTGCCGTAGAGCGGCTTGAGGATGAAATCGCCGTGCCGCTCGCGAAAGGCGCGGATCTGCGCCAGGTCGCGGGTGATCAGCGTCGGTGGCGTCAGCTCGGGAAAATCCAGCACCAGCAGCTTCTCGGGACTGTTGCGCACCCAGAACGGATCGTTGACCACATAGGTCGAGGGATGCAATCGATCCAGCAGGTGGGTGGTGGTGATGTAGCCCATGTCGAAGGGCGGGTCCTGCCGCAGCCAGACCACGTCGAACTCCGACAGGTCGACATCGACCCAGTCCCCGAAGGTCACGTGATTGCCCAGCTCTCGCCGCAGCGTGACGGGGCGGCCCCGGGCCAGGATCCTGCCCTCGCTATAGCTCAGCCGGTCGGCGGTGTACTGGAACAGCCGGTGCCCCCTCGCCTCGGCCTCGAGCCCCAGCCGGAAGGTGCTGTCACCGTCGATCGAGACCTGCTCGATCGGGTCCATCTGCAGGGCCACGTAAAGACTCATGCCATCATCCCCAGCCTGTTTCGAGCGATCTTGTCGCGCGCGCGGGCCGGGTTTGCAAGCCGCTGCGGTCAGTTCATGCCAAAGGCATTCTCGATGATCTCGACACGGCCGAGCTGGTCGACCAGCGCGGCATCGAAACGCATCGCGGTCAGCAGGCCCGCAGGCAGGCGCCCGCAATATTCCAGCGCAGCCTGGCATATCCGGGCGATCTGCCGGCCGCTGATCCGCTCGGCCGCACGGTCGTGACAATGCGACCTCTTGACCTCGACAAAGGCATATTCCTCATCCTTGCGCAGGATCAGGTCGATTTCGCCGCCCCGGCCGCGCCAGCGCTCGGCCAGCACCTCATAGCCGCGCCGGCGATATTCCCGCGCCACCGATTCCTCGGCGAAACGGCCCGCGGTACAGGCGACGGCCCCCCGCCGCGCCCTGACGCCGATGGCCGGAACAGGCGTTCCCTCGGAGATTCTCTCGAACTTCATTCCCGTTCCCTTTTCATCTCCACCGCCAGCGCATAGACCTCGCGCCGGGGCAAACCGAACCGCGCAGCAACCTCTGCCGCCGCCTCTTTCACGGACAGCGTGCCCAGCAGCCCGTCCAGAGCCACGCGCAAGCTGCCCTCATCCGCGACGACGGGTTCGGGACGCCCGAACAGCACCACGACCTCGCCGCGCAATCCTTCCGCAGGGATTCTTTCGACCAGCTCCGCCGCGCTGCCACGCATCACCTCTTCGAACTTCTTGGTCAGTTCCCTGCAGATCACCGTAGACCGATTCGCCTCAGTCTCGCACAAGTTCTCCAACAGTTGCTTAACGCGCCTCGGGCTTTCGAAAGCGATCACCGTCGCGTCGACCTTTTGCCAGCTCTCGATCCATTTCCGGCGCGCGCCGCCGGCGGCCGGGGGAAAGCCGACGAACAGAAAGCGGTCGCTGGGCAGGCCCGAGACCGACAGCGCCGCCAGCGCCGCCGACGGCCCGGGCAGCGCCCGAACCGCAAACCCGGCCTCGGCGGCGTCCCGCGCCAGGCGGTAGCCCGGATCGGCGACCAGCGGCGTGCCGGCATCCGAGGCATAGGCCACGCTCTTCCCCTCGCCCAGCGCCGCGAGGATCGCCGGGCGTGCCCGGTCGGCATTGTGGTCGTGATAGGCGACGAGCCGCCGGCCGCGCAGCGCGATGCCGTGAATATCCAGCAGATGCCGCAGGTTGCGGGTATCCTCGGCCGCCAGCACATCGGCCGTGTTCAGCACGTCGAGCGCCCGCAGGGTGATGTCGCGCGCCGCCCCGATCGGGGTCGCGACCAGGTAGAGGCCCGGCTCGGGCGCGGCGGCCGAGACGGTCAGGGAAAGCGACCGCGCGCCCGTCCCGGTTGTGCTGGCGCTGTCCTCCATCGCGGGTCCCTTTCTCTCTGCCGGGCAAGTTGCCATGTCCGGAATATGCCAATAACCTGCCCCCATCAAACCCCCAGCCTCGATCCAACAGGGAATCACGCCATGACCGTCCTGAAAACGATCCGCGGCGCCTTCGACCTGCGCCGTCCGCTGGCGCGCGTCGGAGCTGTCCTTGCCGCCGTGACGCTTGCCGCCTGCCAGCCCATCGAGATGGGGGCCTCGGGCCCGCAGACCGGCCAGAGCATCGACCCGTCGCAGCCGGTGCCGGTGGCGCTGCTGGTGCCGGGGGGCACGGGCAGCGCGGATCTGGACTGGCTGGCGCGCTCGCTGACCAATTCGGCCAGGATGGCGGCCGCGGATGCGCGCGGCGCGACCATCGACCTGCGGATCTACAATGCCGGCTCGGAGCCCGGCATGGCCGTCGCCATGGCCAACCAGGCGGTGGCCGAGGGTGCCAAGATCATCCTGGGCCCGCTTTTCGCCGACAGCGCCAATGCGGTCGGCAATGCTATGGCGCCGCAGGGCGTCAACGTGCTGTCCTTCTCGAACAACACCGACATCGCCGGCGGCAATGTCTTCGTGCTGGGCAACACCTTCGACAACGTCGCCGACCGGCTGGTCAAATACGGCGTCAGGAACGGCAAGCGCCGCATCCTGATGGTGGCCGAGGACGACACTGCCGGCCAGGTCGGCGCCCGCGCGATCCAGCGCGCCATCCAGCGCAACGGCGCCACCCTGGTCGGCACCGCCGTGCATCCGCTATCCAAGCAGGGCATCGACGGCATCGTGCCGAATGTCGCCCAAGCGGCGCTGTCGGGCAATGTCGACGCGGTCTTCCTGACCGCAAACCAGGGCGCGGTGCTGCCCTATCTGACCGACAGGCTGGCCGATGCCGGCGTCACCTCGGCCTCGGTGCAGATGATGGGGCTGACGCGCTGGGACCAGCCCTCGGCCCGGCTGCAGCTGCGCGGCGTGCAGGGCGGCTGGTTCGCCATTCCCGACACCACGCTCAAGGCGCAGTTCGACCAGCGCTACCGCGCCGCCCATGGCGAAACCCCGCACGAGCTGGGCTCGCTGGCCTATGACGGGGTCGCGGCCATCGCGGCGCTGGTGCGGGCGGGCAAGCGCAATGCGCTGACCACCTCGGGCCTGACGCAGAGCGCGGGCTTCGCCGGGGTCTCGGGCGCCTTCCGTCTCAAGCGGGACGGCACCAACGAACGCGCCCTAGCGGTGGCCACGGTGCGGGGCAACCAGGTGGTGGTGCTGGATCCGGCGCCGCGCAGCTTCGGCGGCTTCGGGTTCTGATCTTGAGCGCCAGGGACACCGACACCTTGCCGCAAAGCGCCCCGGCCCTGCCCGGGGCGCATTCGCTGTTCGCCCCCGAAAGCTTCCTGCCCGCGCTGACCGGCGCGCTGGCGGATATCGCCGAGCCGCGCGAGATCCGCGCCCGCACCGTCGCCATCCTGTCCCAGGCGCGCGCGGCCGCCATGGAGGATATCGCGGCCGGCTTCATGTCCCACCCCCGCGCCGCGCGCGAGACGGTGCGCGCCATCGCCAGCCTGACCGACGCCGTCGTGCTGGCGATCCATCACGTCGCGACCACCATCCTGCACCCGCTGCTCAACCCCACCGATGCCGAGCGGCTGGCGGTGCTGGCCATCGGCGGCTATGGCCGGGCCGAGATGGCGCCGCAATCCGACGTGGACCTGCTGTTCCTGACGCCGTGGAAGGTCAGCGGCTGGGCGGAAAGCGTCGTCGAATCCATGCTCTACATGCTGTGGGACCTGAAGCTGAAGATCGGCCAGTCCACGCGCTCGGTCGATGACTGCCTGCGGCTGGGCGCTGGCGACATCACCATCCGCACCAGCCTGCTGGAGCATCGGCTGATCTGCGGGCACGCCACCGCCGCCGAAACCCTGCGCGACCGGCTCTGGTCCGAGCTGTTCGACAAGACCGTCCCCCAGTTCATCGAGGCGAAGCTGGCCGAACGCGCCGAGCGCCACCGCCGCCAGGGCGGGCAGCGCTATGTGCTGGAGCCCAACGTCAAGGAGGGCAAGGGCGGCCTGCGCGACCTGCAGACCCTCTACTGGATCGCCAAATACATCCATCGCGTCGACCGCGCCGTGGAACTGGTCGATCTGGGCTTCTTCACCCGCGACGAGCACCTGACCTTCTGGCAGGCCGAGGACTTCCTTTGGGCCGTGCGCTGCCACCTGCACCTGATCGCCGGCCGGCCGCAGGACCAGCTGACCTTCGACATGCAGGTCGAGGTGGCCAAGCGCATGGGCTATCGCGACCTCGGCGGCCGCCGCGCGGTCGAGATCTTCATGCAGGACTATTTCCTGCACGCCACCAAGGTCGGCGAGCTGACCCGGGTGTTCCTGGTCGCGCTGGAGGCAAGGCACCTCTACAAGGCGCCGATCATGAACCGGCTGTTCCAGCGCCGCCGCCGCGTCCGGGCCGGCTTTCGCGTGGATCGCGGGCGGCTGACCTATGCCGACGAGAAGCAGTTCCTGTCCGATCCGCTGAACATCCTGCGGCTCTTCGAGGAGGCGCTGCGGACCGGCATCCTGATCCATCCCGACGCCATGCGCGCCGTCGCGGCCAATCTGGAGATGATCGACGACCGCATGCGCTCGGACCCCGAGGCGGTGCGCATCTTCCTCGACCTGCTGCTGAAGCACGGCAACCCGGAACGCTCGCTGCGCCGGATGAACGAATTGGGCGTGCTGGCCGCCTTCATCCCGGAATTCGCTCCGGTGGTGGCGATGATGCAGTTCAACGTCTATCACCATTACACGGTGGACGAGCACCTGATCCAATGCGTCGCCGCCCTGGCCGCCATCGAGCGCGGCGAGGATGCCGAGGACCTGCCGGTGGTCAGCAGGATCATGCGGGGCAAGGTGAACCGGCGGGTGATCTACCTTGCCGTGCTGCTGCACGACATCGGCAAGGGCCGGGCCGAGGACCATTCGATCCTGGGCGCCCGGCTGGCGCGGCGCATCTGCACCCGCTTCGGCCTGCCGGCGGACGAGATCGAGACCATAGAATGGCTGATCCGCAACCACCTGCTGATGTCGGACGTGGCGCAGAAACGCGACATCGCCGATCCGCGCACGCTGCGCGACTTTGCAAAGGCGGTGAAGACCACCCGGCGGCTGGACATGCTGCTGGTGCTGACCGTCTGCGACATCCGCGGCGTGGGCCCCGGCACCTGGAACAACTGGAAGGCGATGCTGCTGCGCAAGCTGCACCAGGAAACCAAGGCGGCGCTGGAAAACGGCCTAGAGGAGCTGAACCGCGACAAGCGCACCGGCGAGGCCAAGCGCTCGCTGCGCCACCTGCTGACCGCCAAGGGCTGGGAGCCGAAGGCGATCAAGGCCGAGCTGGGCCGGCATTACGACAATTACTGGCCGGGCCTGCCGACCGAGACGCAATATGTCTTTGCCGAGATGCTGAAGGATCTGGGCGATGACGAGATCCGCACCGACCTGCATCCCGACACCGACCGCGACGCCACCCGCGCCGCCTTCGTGCTGGCCGACCATCCCGGCATCTTCTCGCGCATGGCCGGGGCGCTGGCGCTGGTCGGGGCGAACATCGTCGATGCCCGCACCTATACCACCAAGGACGGTTTCGCGACGGCGGTGTTCTGGCTGCAGGACGCCGACGGCCATCCCTATGCCGCCGACCGGCTGCCGCGCCTGCACACCATGATCCAGCGCACGCTGAAGGGCGAGATCGTCGCGCGCGAGGCGCTGGCCGGCCGCGACAAGCCCCGCAAGCGCGACAGCGCCTTCCGCTTCCCGACGCATATCACCTTCGACAACGAGGGCAGCGACGTCTACACCGTCATCGAGGTCGATACCCGCGACCGTCCCGGCCTGCTCTACGACCTGACGCGCACCCTGGCCGACAACCATATCCAGATCGCCAGCGCGGTGATCGCCACCTTCGGCGCGCAGGTGGTGGACACCTTCTATGTCAAGGACATGTTCGGGCTGAAGCTGCACCAGGCCGGCCGCCGCGAGTCGCTGGAGAAGAAGCTGCGCCAGGCGATCAAGGACGGGGCCGAGCGCGCCGAACGCGCCGGGCGGCCGCTGGGCGGGACGTTCTGAGGGACCAAAGATGCAACCGATCAGACTAATCCCGGGCTTCCTCTCGGTGGGGGCGTGGACTTTGGCCAGCCGCGTCGTGGGCTTCGTCCGCGACGTGATGATCGCCGCCTATCTCGGCACCGGCCCGGTGGCGCAGGCCTATATCGTCGCCTTCACCCTGCCCAACATGTTCCGCCGCTTCTTCGCCGAGGGCGCCTTCAACACCGCCTTCGTGCCGATGTTCGCCAAGCGGCTGGAAAGCGGCGAGAACCCGCGCGGCTTTGCCGAGGAGGCCTTTTCGGGGCTGTTCTCGGTGGTGCTGGTCGTGTCGCTGATCGCGCATCTGGCCATGCCCTGGCTGGTGCTGATGCAGGCGGCGGGCTTCCAGGGCGACGAGCGCTTCGAGCTGGCGGTGATCTATGGCCGCATCTGCTTTCCCTATATCCTGTTCATCTCGCTGACCGCGCTGCTTTCGGGGCTGCTGAACGCCGGCGGGCGCTTCATGGCCGCGGCCGCCGCGCCGGTGCTGATGAACTTCGTCCTGATCGCCGCCATGCTGCTGGCCGACTGGCGGGGCTGGGACATGGGCCTGGCCATGGCCTGGTCCACCCCGGTCTCGGGCATCGCGCAGCTCTTCACCGTCTGGTGGGCGGCAAAGCGCATGGGCTTTCCGCTGCGCCTGCGCCGGCCGCGGCTGACGCCGGACATGCGGCGCCTGCTGGCCGTGGCCGCGCCCGCGGTGCTGGCGGGCGGCGTGGTGCAGGTCAACCTGCTGGTCGGGCGGCAGGTCGGCTCGTTCTTCGACGGTGCCATCGCCTGGCTGACCAATGCCGACCGGCTGTATCAGTTGCCGCTGGGGGTGGTGGGCATCGCCATCGGCATCGTGCTCTTGCCCGACATCTCGCGCCGGCTGAAATCCGGCGATACCGGCGGCGGCCGCCACGCCTATAACCGTGCCGCCGAATTCGCGCTGTTCCTGACCGTGCCGGCCGCCGTGGCGCTGGTGGTGATGGCCTATCCGCTGATCTCGGTGCTGTTCCGGCGCGGCGCCTTCCTGACTGCCGATGTCGGGCCGACCGCCGTGGCGCTGGCAATCTACGGGCTCGGCCTGCCGGCCTTCGTCCTGCAAAAGGTGCTGCAGCCGCTGTATTTCGCCCGCGAGGACACCCGCACCCCGTTCCGCTTCGCGGTCTGGTCCATGGTGGTCAATGCGGTGGTGGCGCTGGGGCTTGCGCCCTTCATCGGCTTTTCCGCCGCCGCATGGGGCACCACCGTCGCCGGCTGGACCATGGCGGCGCAGCTCTGGCGCGGCACGAAAGCCTTTGGCGAGGCGGCCGCGCTCGACGACCGCTTCCGCCACCGCCTGCCCCGCATCTGCGCGGCATCCGCGGTCATGGGCGCGGTGATCTGGGGCCTGATGCTGGCCCTGGGCGACACGCTGGAGCAGCCCGGGACGCGCTATCTGGCGCTGGCCGCGCTGGTCCTGGGCGGCATGGCGGCCTATGGCGCGGCGGCGCTGGTGCTGGGCGCGTTCCGGCCCTCGGACCTGCGCGCGGGCTTGCGGCGTCAGCGCTGACGGATCTGGCGCATCACGCGCCCGATCCCGCCCGGCACCAGCACGAAGGACAGAAGGAAGCCGCAGCAGAAACCGGCGATCTCGGCGATCCAGGTCAGGCTGCCGTCCTGGAACAGGATGCCGAAGACCAGCTGGAAGGCCAGCAGCATGCCGATCAGGGTGAAGGCGCGCAGGCGGTTCGCGTTCTCCTGCCCCAGCCGCGTCCAGAGCAGGAAGGTGAAGGCGCCGACGAAGCCGTAGACCGCCGGATAGCCGCCGATCAGCGCCTGGAACCGGAACTGCGGCAGAAGCCCCGCCGCCAGCGTATAGACCAGCGCGCCCCCGATGGCCGAGCCGAAGAACAGCGCCGCGACCGCCCAAGGCCGGAACTGGTTCGCGATCAGGTTCCCCAGCGCCAGCGTGAAGACGATGACGAACAGCGCATGGGTCAGCGACAGATGCACGAAGGAATAGGTCAGGATGCGCCAGCTCTGGTCCAGCAGGAACACCTTCATCTGCCACAGCCGCAGCACGAATTCGGGGATATAGGCGGTGCGCTCGACCGCGATCTGCCGCATGGCGAGGCCGGCGCCCTGCCCGCCGCCGCCGATGAAGCCCATCTGCGCCAAGCCGAACACCGCCTCGCAGGCGATCATCGGCAGGGCGATCATCCAGACCACGGCGGGCACGGGGTTCAGCGGCGATTCGTCGTAACCGGGTCGCATCAAGGCTCCTTTCCAGTGGGCTGTTGCGCAAGCCCTCCTTGCGGGCGGTTGCGCCCGACCGGGGCAAGAGGTAAGCCAGCCACCGGGATTTTCCAAGCAGGTAGTGCCATGACCACGAGCTTCGCCAAGCGCATCTTTTCCGGCATCCAGCCCTCGGGCGGGCTGACGCTGGGCAACTATCTGGGCGCGCTGAAACGCTTTGCGGACTATCAGGGCAAGGGGGCCGAGACGATCTATTGCGTCGTGGACCTGCACGCGATCACCGTCTGGCAGGAGCCCGAGAAGCTCAGGCACAACACCCGCGAGGTCGCGGCGGCCTTCATGGCCTCGGGCGTCGATCCCGAGGTCTCGATCCTGTTCAACCAGAGCCAGGTTTCGCAACATGCGGAGCTCGCCTGGCTGTTCAACACCGTGGCGCGCGTGGGCTGGATGTATCGCATGACCCAGTTCAAGGACAAGGCCGGCAAGAACAGCGAGAATTCCAGCCTCGGCCTTCTGGCCTATCCGTCGCTGATGGCCGCCGACATCCTGGCCTATCACGCCACCGCCGTGCCGGTGGGCGAGGACCAGAAGCAGCATCTGGAGCTGACCCGCGACATCGCCGCCAAGTTCAATCACGATTACGGCGTGGACTTCTTCCCGATCACCGAGCCGATGATCGAGGGCACGGCCACCCGCGTCATGTCCCTGCGCGACGGGTCCAGGAAGATGTCGAAATCCGACCCCTCGGATGCCAGCCGCATCAACCTGACCGACGATGCCGATGCCATCGCGCAAAAGATCCGCAAGGCGCGCACCGATGCCGATCCGCTGCCGGGATCGATGGAGGGCCTGAAGGACCGGCCCGAGGCGAAGAACCTGGTCAACATCTATGCCGCGCTGACCGGCGAGAGCGGCGATCAGGTGCTGGCGCGGTTCGAGGGCCAGGGCTTCGGCGCCTTCAAGCCCGCGCTGGCCGAGGTGGCGGTCGAGGCCCTGGCGCCGATCACCCGGCGGATGACCGAGTTCATGGCCGACCCGGCCGAGATCGACCGCATCCTCGGCCGCGGCGCCGACCAGGCCCAGGCCATCGCCCAACCGATCGTCGAGCGCACCAAGGACATCATGGGCATGATCCGCTCGCGCTGAGCGGGCCGCAAATGTCCCAATGACTTCCCGGCAGGATGGGCTATGATTCCCCGATCCTGCCGCAGAACGGGAAAGACCATGCCTGACCAGCTGTCGAGGATGCTCGGCGAACGCCCTTGGCTCCTGGCCGACGGGGCGACGGGAACCAATCTCTACAACATGGGGCTGGCGCCGGGACAGGCGCCGGACCTGTGGTGCGAAACCCATCCCGACAAGGTGCGCGAGCTGCACCGGCAGATGATCGCCTCGGGCGCCGACATCATCCTGACCAACAGCTTCGGCGCCAATGCCAGCCGGCTGCGGCTGGCTAAAGCCGAGGCCCGCGTCGCCGCGCTGAACCGCGCCGCCGCCCGCCTGGCGCGTGAGGCTGCGGCCGGGACCGGCCGCGCGGTGATCGTCGCCGGCTCGATGGGCCCCATCGGCGAGATCATGGCCCCGATGGGCCGGCTGACCGAGGCCGAGGCGACCGCCATGTTCACCGAACAGGCGCAGGCGCTGAAGGAAGGCGGCGCGGACATCCTGTGGATCGAGACGATCAGCGCCGCCGAGGAGATGCGCGCCGCCTCCAAGGCCGCGCAGGCGGTCGGCATGCCTTGGTGCGGCATGATGAGCTTTGAGCCGGGCGGGCGCAGCATGATGGGGGTGACGCCGCCGCAACTCGCCGCGCTGATCGACCGGCTGCCCTATCCGCCGCTGGCCTATGGCGCGAATTGCGGCACCGGCCCGGCCGAGCTGCTGATGGCGGTGGCGGGTTTCGCCGCCTCGGGCAACGAACGGCCGCTGATCGCCAAGCCGAATGCCGGCGTGCCGCGCTATCAGGACGGCGGGCTGATCTATGACGCGACGCCCGGGGTCATGGCGGAATTCGCCGTGCTGGCCCGCGATCTGGGCGTGCGCGTCATCGGCGGCTGCTGCGGCACCACGCCCGAGCATCTGGCCGCCATGCGCGACGCGCTGGTCGCCGCGCCGCGCGGTCCGCGCCCCTCGCCCGAGCGCATCTCGGCCCGCATCGCCGAAGCCATGGGGCCGGGCGAGTAATCAGAACAGCGACAGCTGGTCCCCCGTCCGGGGCGGCGGGCCGAAGCGGCTGCAATCCAGCACCTCGGCCTCGCGCACCAGCCCCAGCCGCTTGCGGGCCAGCCGGAAGCGCTGGTGCAGCAGCTCGGCCTCGGGCCCCTCGCCGCGCATGCGCTTGCCGAAGCGCGGATCGTTGTCGCGCCCGCCGCGCATCGCCTGCACCCGCGCCATGACATGCCTCGCCTTGCCGGGATGGTGCCGCTCCAGCCAGTCGCGGAACAGCGGCGCCACCTCCAGCGGCAGGCGGATCGGGATCATGCTGGCGGCGCTGGCCCCGGCATCGCGGGCGGCCTGCATGATGCGCTCCATCTCGTGCTCGGTCAGCACCGGGATCACCGGCGCCACCATGACCCGCACCGGCACGCCGGCCTCGGCCAGCACCCGGATCATCCGCAGCCGGGTCGAGGGCGCAGGCGCCCGCGGCTCCATCTGCCGCGCCAGTTCGGCATCCAGCGTGGTGATCGAGACGCCGGCCATGACCTGCCCCTTGGCCGCCATCGCCCCCAGCAGGTCGACATCGCGCATCACCGTGGCGCCGCGCGTCACCAGGCTCAGCGGATGGTTCCAGTCATGCAGCACCTGCAGGCAGCCGCGCATGATGCCCAGCTTGGCCTCGACGGGCTGGTAGGGGTCGGTATTGGTGCCGAAGGCGATGGGCGCCACCGCATAGCCGCGCCGGCCGATCTCGGCGGCGAGCAATTCGGGAGCGTTGGGCTTGGCGGTGATGCGCGTCTCGAAATCCAGCCCCGGCGACAGGCCCAGATAGGCGTGGCTCGGCCGGGCGAAGCAATAGATGCAGCCGTGCTCGCAGCCGCGATAGGGGTTGATCGAGCGGTCGAAGGAGATATCGGGCGAGGTGTTGCGGGTGATGATCGAGCGCGCCCGCTCCTGCGCGACCTCGGTGCGCAGCAGGCTCTGCTCTTCGGGGATGTCCCAGCCGTCTTCCTCGCGCTCGGCCCGATAGGGCTCGAAGCGCGCGGCGGGGCGCGAGTCGGCGCCGCGGGCGCGCAGGATCTCGTCGGGGTTCCGGGGTGGCAGGCTCATGCCGCCAGACTAGAACATTTAGCGAACATTTTCCAGATCGCGCAGACGATGCCCCGGCCCGGCCCGATTCATCGGCAACAGCATGCGCAAAACCGCGGCGGGGCCTTTTCCAGCCACGCCGCCGGGACCATATTGAAGGCAACGGAGGATGACATGCCGCTGCCGCATTTCCTGATCCTGATTCTCGCCGTGATCCTGGCCGCGGGGCTGACGATCTGGGCGGCAAGCGCCGTTGGCATCCCGCTGTTCGCGCTGGGTCTTCTGGCGCTTCTGGCCGCCGCGATCGCGCATCTGACGACGCGCGATCACCGAAGCTAGATTCTCCCGCATCCGGCCCGCAAGGTGCGGGCGGCCTGGCGGAAACGGACGGGCGGCATCATCGCCGCCCGGCCCGGACTGTCTCAGGCGGCTGCGTCGCCCGGTTTCTCGGCACTGTCCTTGACCGCCGACATGGCCGCTTCCTCCGTCCATGCCCGTCCGCCGGCAGCCGGATCGTGCAACAGGCTCCAGGCCCAGGCGGCGACGCCGGGCACTTGCGGATCGTGGCGGATACGCCCGACCGGCACCTCATTGCGGCAGATCGTCCAGTCGCCAGAGACAGGCTTTCCCTCAACCACGGTCTGAATACGCGTCCACATACGAGATCCTTTCTTGTCTTTCGTGATCGCCCTGCAGGGCCGCCTGTCAGCGGCGGCCATGCGCGCGGACGATAGTCGCTGCGCCGGGCGAAGGGCGGCCCGCCGCATACAGGTCTGGATGTCATCACGCAAACCTGACGGCTTCTTTACCCGGCATTGCCGGCGACTGCAACGATCCGCTGTCATTGTCGTGGCGCGGGCCGGCAATCGCGGGCCCCCCGCCCAGGCTCGGGCGCGAAAAACGCCTGGAAAAGCAGCGTCATGCGCGACCGCGCTAATCCGCGATCAGCTCGGTATCCCAATACAGGAAATCCATCCAGCTTTCGTGCAGATGGTTCGGCGGGAAGCGCCGGCCGATGGCGTGCATCTCTTCGGGCGTGGGCCGGCGCGGCGGGCGGCGCAGCCTCAGGCCCGAATGCTTCAGCGATTTGTTCGCCTTTTTCAGGTTGCAGGGCGAGCAGGCGGCGACGACATTTTCCCAGCTGGTGCCGCCCCCGCGCGAGCGCGGCACGACATGGTCGAAGGTCAGCTCGCCCTTGGCGCCGCAATACTGGCAGCAGAATTCGTCCCGCAGAAAAAGATTGAAGCGCGTGAAGGCCACGCGCTTCTGGGGTTTGACGTAATCCTTCAGCACCACGACCGAGGGGATGCGTATGGCGTGGCGCTGGCTTCGCACCACCTCGTCATATTCGGCAATGATCTGGACCCGGTCCAGGAACACCGCCTTGATCGCCTCTTGCCAGGGCCACAATGACAGCGGGTAGTAGCTGAGCGGCCTGAAATCGGCGTTGAGCACCAGCGCGGGGTGGTGGCGCAAGCAGGACGGCTCGCGCACGAATTGCGTTCGGAATTCGCCATGGTCGTCCAGCATCGGCCCTCGCTTCGCCTTGTCCGGGACGGGTCAGAACATGGCACCGACTATATATCGCGGCTCCGGGCTGACAAGTCCCTGAATATATGCCTGGCGCTCAAATAACCGGGCGGCGTGACAAGGGCGTGACACGTTCAATGCGGCGAGGCGATTTTCATCAGCACCAGCCCGGCGACGATCAGCACCGCCGCGACAAGGCGCAGGGCGTCGGCCGATTCGCCCAGCAGCGCCATCCCCAGCACGAAGGTGCCGACCGCGCCGATGCCTGTCCAGATGACATAGGCGGTGCCCAGCGGAAGCACCTTCATCGACAGCGACAGGAACCAGACGCTGGCCACCATGGCGACCAGGGTGATGGCGGTCGGCCAGGGCCGGGTGAACCCCTCGGACAGTTTCATGGCGAAGGCCCAGACCACCTCGAGCAACCCCGCCACACCCAGATAGATCCATGCCATGCCGCGCCTCCTGTCCTGCAGGCAAGCTGTCGCGCGGGGCGGGGGCAAGGTCAAGCCGGGCTGGCCTGCCCGGCCGATTGCTGGCAGGATGGCGGCATGACCAAGCCGCCCAAACTGATCGGCACGCTGGAATCGGCGCTTTACGCCGAGGATCTGGACGAGGCCGCCCGCTTCTGGACCGAAACCATCGGCCTGCCCGAAATCGCCCGCGTCCCCGACCGGCACGTCTTCTTCCGCTGCGGCGCGCAGGTGCTGCTGGTGTTTCGCGCCAGTGCGACCCGGATTCCGCCCAAGCCCGACGCCCGCCTGCCCGTGCCGCCGCATGGCGCCGAGGGGCCGGGGCATTTCTGCATGGCCGCAGAGCCCGGCCTGTTCGACGCCTGGCGCGCGCATCTGGAAGCATCGGGGGTCGAGATCGAGGCGGATTTCATCTGGCCGCAAGGCGGCCGCTCGCTTTATTTCCGCGATCCCGCCGGGAATTCGATCGAGATAGCCGATCCCGCGATCTGGGACTGATCGCGGGCCGGGCGGTCAGCGCCGGGCGCGCACCGCGGCATGTTGCGGCTGACGGGCGAGACGCAGGGCCAGCATGCCGGTCGGAATCAGGGCGATTGCAGTCATCCAGATCAGGGTCATGGGGCCTCTCCTCGTCTCTGTGTCTCTTTAAAAAACGTAGGGGCTGCCGCGGGTTTCGCAAGAGGCCAATCGATCAAACCCTCACGGTTTGGCGGCAAACCGCTCTTTCAGGAAGGCCAGCGCCACGGACAGCCCGTCGGGAGAGATGCCGTGCCCGGTATTCTTCATGACATGGCCGTAGACGGTGAAGCCGGCCTTCTGCAGCGCCTCGCCGGCGATTCCCATGCTTTCGAAGGGCACCGTCGGATCCTGATCGCCATGCACCAGCAGGATCGGCGGCCGGACCCGCGCCTTGTCCACGTTCTCGGGGTCCAGCAACCGGCCCGAGAAGCCCACGACGCCGGCGATCTCGGCGTCGCGTTGCGGGGCCACGGCCAGCGCCATCATCGTGCCCTGCGAGAAGCCGACCAGCGCCAGCCTGTCCGGCGTCAGCCCCTCATCCGCCAGAACCTTGTCGAGGAAGGCATTGATGTCCTTGAAGGATTGCTCGGCCGAGCTGCGGGCCTGCTCTTCGCTGGAGCCGTCCATCCACGGGATCGGAAACCATTGATAGCCCATCGGGTTGTTCAGGCAGGGCTCGGGCGCGTCCGGGGAATAGAAGGCGGTGCCCGGCAGATGCGGCGCCAGCGGATCGGCCAGGCCCAGCAGGTCGGCCCCGTCGGCGCCGTAGCCATGCAGAAAGACCACCACCGAATCGGGTTTCTGCGGGCCTTTGCGTTCGGATTTCAGTTCGCGCAGCATCTCGTCCCCCTAACGGACGCCCTCGCGCCCCTTTGCGGCCCGGTAATAGGCCCAGAGCGCCCGGGCCGCAACCGCGCGCCAGGGCCGCCAGGGTTCGGCCAGCGCCGTCAGCGCCGCCGGGCCGGGCCGCTCGGGCAAGCCGTAGAGCAGCCGCGCCGCCTCGGCCAGCGCCAGATCGCCGGCGGCAAAGGCATCGGCGCGGCCGAGCGCGAATTTCAGATAGATCTCGGCGGTCCAGCGGCCGATTCCCGGCAGGGCGGTCAGCCGGGCGATCACCTCCTCGTCGGGCAGGGCGCGCAAGCCCGGCCAGTCGACCCCGGCCGCGACGATGCCGCGCAGGTAGCGGACCTTCGGCCGCGACAGTCCGGCGGCGCGCAGCGTCTCGTCCTCTGCCGCGGCGATCCCGGCCTCGTCGGCCAGCCCCGCCTCGGCCATGCGCGCGCCGATGGCCGCCGCCGCCCGGGTCGAGATCTGCTGCGAGACCAGCGCGTCGCGGATCGCCGGGAAACCCTCGGGCCAGCGCCGCATCGGCAGCGGCAGCAGCGCCGGCAGTTCCCGCGCCCAGACCGGGCAGACCCGGACCAGATGCGCCGCGCCTTCCTCCAGATCGGCGGGGGCGCGGATCACGCGCATCATTCCTCCTCGTCGGCCAACCGCGCCTCTTCCTTCAGCCGGGTCTCGAAGGCCATCGAGATATGGTGCCGCAGCGCCTGTTCCGCCGCCGCCCCGTCATGGGCGGCGATGGCGTCGACGATGGCCTGATGCTCGTCCAGCGTCACCACGTCGCGGCCCTGCGCGGCCAGGCTGGTGCGCGCCATCAAGGCCATGCTGCGATGCACCAGGTCCAGCTGCTGCACCAGATAGCGGTTGTGCGAGGCCAGGTGAATCTGGTGGTGAAAGCGGCGGTTCGCCCGCGCCAGGGCCTGCGGGTCGCCCAGGATGGCGCGGTCGTCCTCGACCATGCTGGCCAGCACGCGCACCTCCTCGGGCGTGGCGTGGCGGGCGGCCAGCCGGGCGGCCAGCGCCTCGAGCTCGGCGCGCACGGTGTAAAGCTCGGCCAGCTGATTGTGGTCCAGCGTGGCGACGATCAGGCTGCGCCCGTCGCGCTTGAGCATGGACTGGGTTTCCAGCCGCTGCAAAGCCTCGCGGACCGGGGTGCGCGAGACGCCGAAACGCTCGGCCAGCTCGGATTCGACCAGCCGGTCGCCGGGGCGATAGATGCCGTTGTCGATGGCGGAAAGGATCAGGGAATAGGCGTCTTTCATGGCGGGCACGATCCCCGCTTGGAACGGCGATTGCAAGCGCCATGCCGCGGGTTTAGGCAGGCGCCATGGATTTTCGTCATGTCTCCACCTGGATCTTCGATCTGGACAACACGCTTTATGCGCCCGAGGTCCGGCTTTTCGCCCAGATCGAGCGGCGCATGACCGCCTATGTCATGCGCGAATTGCGCGTGACCGAGGCGGAGGCCGGCCGGCTGCGCCGCCATTACTGGCGGACGCACGGCACGACGCTGGCCGGGTTGATGGCCGAGCATGGCATCGACCCGCTGCCCTATCTGCGCGACGTCCATGACATCGACTTCACGGTCCTGACCCCGGACCCGGAACTGGCGGCGCTGATCGCCGCCCTGCCCGGCCGCAAGATCGTGCATACCAATGCCGACAGCGCCTATGCGACGCGGGTGCTGGAACATCGCGGGCTGATGGTCTTCGACGCGATCCATGGTGTCGAGGAAGCGGGCTTCCACCCCAAGCCGGACGCGCGCTCTTATGCCGCAGTCCTGGCCGCCGAGGGGTTCGAACCTGCCGGCGCCGCCATGTTCGAGGACGACCCCAGGAACCTCGCCATCCCGCATGAGCTTGGAATGCGGACGATTCTGGTCGGTCCGGGCCGACACGGCCCGGACGAGCTTGCCGGGGACCAGGACCACGGGCCGCATGTGCATTACCGCACCGGCGACCTGGCCGCCTTCCTGCGCGGGCTTGCCGGAACCGACGGGCCGGTTAAGACTTGAGCTTCCGCCCGACAGGAAAACCGCAAGCCGAGGAACGCGCCATGTCCCAACCGCTCACCCCCGCCGAAGCCGCCGCCCAGGACCGGGCCGAGGCGCGCACCGCGAGAAGCCTTTTCACCTTCGCGCTGCTGGCGGTGGTGCTCTCGGTGGTGGTCCTGGTGCTCTGGGGCCTGCCGGGGCTCAGCCTGATCGCGCTGGCCGCGACGGCGCTGGTCTTCGCCATGCTCGCCGCCTATGCGGCCGGGTTCTAGGCCGGGCCCGACCATGCAGATCGACGATACCGAGGTCCTCGTCTCCGGCGGCGGCATCGCCGGGCTGATCGCGGCCGCCGCCTTCGGCAGCGCCGGGCATCGGGTGGTCTGCGTCGACCCCGCCCCGCCGGTGACCGACGAGACGGCCGAGGGCTCGGACCTGCGCAGCACCGCCTTCCTGCGCCCCTCGATCGCCGTGCTGCAGGCGGCCGGGCTGTGGGACCGCCTTTCCCCGCATGCCACGGCGCTGCAGGTGATGCGGATCATCGACGCCGGCGGGAAGCTGCCACAGGCGCGGCTAGCCCGTGATTTCGACGCCGCCGAGATCTCGGACCAGCCCTTCGGCTGGAACCTGCCCAACTGGCTTTTGAAGCGCGAGATCTCGGCCCGCCTCGCCGGGCTGCAGAATGTCCGCTTCCTGCCCGGCACCGGCACGGCGGGGCTGCTGGCCCGCGACAGCGAGGCACTGGCGACGCTGACCGATGGCCGCCGCATCCGCGCGAAGCTGGTGATCGGCGCCGACGGCCGCAACTCGCCGGTGCGCGAATCGCTCGGCATCGGCACCCGCACGCTGCGCTACGGCCAGAAGGCGCTGGCCTTCGCCGTCACCCATGACCGCCCGCACGACAACGTTTCGACCGAAATCCACCGCTCGGGCGGCCCCTTCACGCTGGTGCCGCTGCCCGACCGCGACGGCAAGCCCAGTTCGGCCGTGGTCTGGATGGAGCGCGGCCCGGAAACCGCCCGGCTGCGCGCCCTGCCCCGCGAGGATTTCGAGGCCGAGCTGAACCGCCGCTCGGCCGGGGTGCTGGGCCGCCTGACCCAGGCCACGCGGCTGACGGAATGGCCGATCATCAGCCAGATCGCCGACCGCTTCACAGGCCCGCGCACGGCGCTGATCGCCGAGGCCGCGCATGTGGTGCCGCCCATCGGCGCGCAGGGGCTGAACATGAGCCTTGCCGATCTCGCCGCCCTGCTCGATCTCTCGGCGGAGGACCCGGGCAGCGCGGAATCGCTCGCCGCCTATGAGCGCCGCCGCCGTCCCGAGGCGCTGGCCCGGCTGTTCGGCATCGACGCGCTGAACCGCGCCAGCATGATCTCGGCCCGGCCGCTGCGCGACCTGCGCGCCGCCGCCCTGGGCGGGCTCTACGCCGTGGCCCCGGTCCGCCGCTTCATGATGCGGGCCGGCCTGGGTGTCAGCTGAGCGGCTTTCTCTGTTTTCCAAATACCCATCTTGCAGCCCGGCCCGGCGCCCGAGTTGATGGAACCGCCGCAGGGGTATTTCAGAAACAGAGAAAGCCCGTCCGGCGCCCCATGGCATCCCCCGCCGCGATCTGCCACATATCCCGCATGGCCAAACCGATCACCGCCTTCACCTGCACCGCCTGCGGCGCCAGCCATCGCAAATGGGCCGGCCGCTGCGACGCCTGCGGCGCCTGGAACACCATCGTCGAGGAAGCGCCGCTTTCCCAGGGCCCCGGGCGCGGCCTCGGCACGCTCAAGGGCAAGCCGATCCCGCTTTCGGGCCTCGCCACGCAAGAGGCGCCGCCGCCACGCGCCACCTCGGGCATCGCCGAGTTCGATCGGGTGTTGGGCGGCGGGCTGGTGCCCGGCTCGGCCGTGCTGGTCGGCGGCGATCCGGGCATCGGCAAGTCCACGCTGCTCTTGCAGGCCGCCGCCGCCTTCGCCCGCGCCGGCCAGCAGGCGATCTATGTCTCGGGCGAGGAAGCCAGCGCCCAGGTCCGGCTGCGCGCGCAGCGCCTGGGCCTCGGCGACGCACCCGTCCGCCTGGGGGCCGAGACCGCCTTGCGCGACATCCTGACCACGCTCGACGCCGAACGGCCAGACGTCGCGGTGATCGACTCGATCCAGACGCTCTGGTCCGACCGGATCGAGGCGGCGCCGGGCTCGGTCGCGCAGGTCCGCGCCGCCGCGCATGAGCTCGTCACCTTCGCCAAGCGCCGCGGCACCGCGGTCATCCTGGTCGGCCATGTCACCAAGGAGGGCCAGATCGCCGGCCCGCGCGTCGTCGAGCACATGGTCGACACCGTGCTGTATTTCGAGGGCGAGCGCGGCCACCAGTTCCGCATCCTGCGCGCCCACAAGAACCGCTTCGGTCCGGCCGACGAGATCGGCGTCTTCGAGATGACCGGCGGCGGGCTCTCCGAAGTCGCCAACCCCTCGGCGCTGTTCCTGTCCGAACGCGGCGAGGCCAGCGCCGGCTCGGCGGTCTTCGCCGGCATCGAGGGCACCCGCCCGGTGCTGACCGAGGTGCAGGCCCTCGTCGCCCCCTCGACATTGGCAAGTCCCCGCCGAACCGTGGTCGGACTCGATGGCGGCCGGGTCTCGACCATCCTCGCCGTGCTCGAGGCGCGCTGTGCCGTTCCCTTCGCCGGCCTTGACGTTTTTCTCAATGTTGCCGGGGGGATGCGCGTCGCCGAGCCTGCAGCCGACCTCGCCATCGCCGCCGCGCTGCTCAGCGCGCGCGAGGACATCGCGCTGCCACCCGAAGCCGTGCTTTTCGGCGAGATCAGCCTTTCAGGCGCGTTACGGCCGGTCGCGCAGGCGGAAAACAGGTTGAAAGAGGCGCAGAAACTTGGTTTTTCACGGGCGATCCTGCCGGCGGCCACCAAGGTCGAGGGCATGGCCGCGATGCGGATCGACCGCATCGCGGATCTGACAAGTTTCGTGGGCGAGACATTCGGCGCCGGATGAACTCGTCCCAAGACGCGGGCAATGCCGCGAAAGGGCGTGAAAATGGACGGATTCACCATCATCGACGGCATCGTCGCGGCCGTGATCATCCTCTCGGCGATCCTGGCCTATGCGCGCGGCTTCGTGCGCGAATCGCTGGCGATCCTGGGCTGGATCGGCGCGGCGGTGCTGGCCTTCATCTTCGCGCCGACGGTGCGGCCGATGGTGGCGCAGGTGCCGGGGCTGAACAAGTTCCTGGCCGACAGCTGCGAGCTGGCCACCATCGCCGGCTTCGCCACGGTCTTCGCGCTGGCGCTGGTGCTGTTCTCGATCATCACGCCGCTGTTTTCCTCGGTCGTGCAGCGTTCCGCGCTTGGCGGCGTCGACCAGGGCATGGGTTTCCTGTTCGGCGTGGCGCGCGGCATCCTGCTCGTCGCCATCGCCTTCATCGTCTATGACCGGGTGATGGCCACCCAACCCGTCGCGGTGGTGGAAAACTCGCGCTCGGCCCAGGTGTTCGAGCGCATGCGCGGCCAGATGGACCAGCAGATCCCGCAGGACGCCCCCGGCTGGGTGGTCAGCCGCTACGAGCAGCTGGTGCGCAGCTGCGGACCCGTGGGCCAGCCGGTCGATGCCGCGACTCCCGTCCCCGCCACGCCGGCGAACTAGGACGATATGGCTCTTTTGTGACATAAAATGCGCCCCGCGATGGCGGTGGGGCGTGACTTCGCCGGCCTGACACCCTAGATTGGCGTCGAACGTCCCCTATACCCAGCCCCGGAATAGCCCCAAGAGTCGGTGATGATGCAGCCATTCCTTGCCCATCCCTTCGATTCCGACCGCCTGCACGAAGAATGCGGCGTGTTCGGCGTGATCGGAGTGACGGATGCCGCCAATTTCGTCGCCCTCGGGCTGCACGCCCTGCAGCATCGCGGACAGGAGGCTGGCGGTATCGTCAGCCACGATGCCGAGCAGGGCTTCAACAGCGCCCACCGCTTCGGCTATGTGCGCGACAACTTCACCAAGCAAAGCCTGATGGAGACGCTGCCCGGCTCGCTCGCCATCGGCCATGTGCGCTATTCCACCGCCGGCACCAAGGCGGCGACGGCGATCCGCGACGTGCAGCCCTTCTTCGGCGAATTCGCCATGGGCGGCTGCGCCATCGCCCATAACGGCAACATCACCAACGCCATGGCGCTGCGCCGCGAACTGATCGAGCGCGGCTCGATCTTCCAGTCCAGCAGCGACAGCGAATGCATCATCCACCTGATGGCGCGGTCCATCCAGCGCAACATCCCCGAGCGGATGAAGGACGCGCTGCGCCGGGTCGAGGGCGCCTTTTCGGTCATCGCCATGACCCGCACCAAGCTGATCGGCGTGCGCGACCCCCTGGGCGTGCGGCCGCTGGTGCTGGGCAGGCTGGGCGACGAGGGCTTCGTGCTGGCCTCGGAAACCTGCGCGCTCGACATCATCGGCGCCGAGTTCCTGCGCGAGATCGAGCCGGGCGAGATGGTGGTGATCTCGAAGGGCGAGGTCGAAAGCTCGCGCCCCTTCGGCCCCTCCAAGGGCCGGTTCTGCATCTTCGAGCATGTCTATTTCTCGCGCCCCGATTCGATCATCGGCGGCCGCTCGGTCTATGAGACCCGGCGCCAGATCGGCGTGGAACTGGCGCGCGAGGCCCCGGTCGAGGCCGACCTGGTCTGCCCGGTGCCCGACAGCGGCACCCCCGCCGCCATCGGCTATGCGCATGAAAGCGGCATCCCCTTCGGCATGGGCATCATCCGCAACCAGTATATGGGCCGGACCTTCATCGAGCCGACCGAGCAGATCCGCAACATGGGCGTGCGGCTGAAGCTCAACGTCAACCGGGCGCTGGTCAAGGGCAAGCGCGTGGTGCTGGTGGACGATTCCGTAGTGCGCGGCACGACCAGCCGCAAGATCAAGGACATGATCCTGGACGCCGGCGCGGCCGAGGTGCATTTCCGCATCGCCAGCCCGCCCACCGCCTGGCCCTGCTTCTACGGCGTGGACACGCCCGACCGCGACAAGCTGCTGGCGGCGCAGATGTCCGAGGAAGAGATGCGCGAATGGATCGGCGTCGACAGCCTGGCCTTCGTGTCGCTGGACGGGCTCTATCGCGCCGTGGGCGAGGCAGAGGGCCGCAACAAGTCCTGTCCGCAATATTGCGACGCCTGCTTCTCGGGCGAATATCCGGTGGCGCCCTTCGACCAGCTGGAACGCGGCTTCCGCATGAAATCCGACGGCAACCCGGCGCCGGTCACCGGCCACGCGGCAGAGTGATCCGCGCGCGGCGCTGAAGCCGGGCAGAAAAAAGCCGGGGGTTCGATGCCCCCGGGTTTTTTCAATCCCAGCCCCGCCTGGCCGGTTCAGATGCGGCCGATCTGCTCGGGCAGGATGACGGTGAAGCGGCTGCCCTGCCCGCGCTCGCTCTCGATGCGCAGCCGGCCGCGATGCCGGTTCACGATATGCTTGACGATGGCAAGGCCCAGCCCGGTGCCGCCCTGCTCGCGCGAGCGGTGGGTATCCACGCGATAGAACCGTTCGGTCAGCCGCGGCAGATGCTGGGGGTCGATGCCCTCGCCCCGGTCGGCGACGCAGACCGACCAGGCCGGGCCGCGCAGCACCGGCTCATGCGCCAGACGCTCCAGCGTCACCGTGACGACGCCGCCCGCGCCGCCATATTTCACCGCGTTCTCGATCAGGTTGTGGAACACCTGCACCAGCTGGTCGGCATCGCCCGGCACCGGCACCTTCCCGCCGGCGCCCTGCAGGTCCAGCTGCACCCCGGCCGCGGTGGCGGCAGGGGTCAGCGTCGCCACCACGCCGCCAAGCAGCGCCGCCAGATCGAGGCTCTGCGCCGGCCGGCGGCGCTCGTCCTGTTCGACCCGGCTCAGCGACAGGAGGTCGGCAACCAGCCGGTTCATCCGCCCCGCCTCGCGCTCCATGATGTCGAGAAAGCGGGCGCGCGCCGCGGGATCGTTGCGGGCCGGGCCGCGCAGCGTCTCGATGAAGCCCATCAGCGCGGTCAGCGGCGTGCGCAGCTCGTGGCTGACATTGGCGACGAAATCGCGGCGCATCTGCTCGGTCTCCTCGTCGCGCGAGCGGTCCTCGATCGCCACCGTGGCGCCGTTGAGCCCGGGCGCCCGCAGCGCCGTCACCGTCACCTCGCAGAACACCCGCCGGTCGGCAGCGCCCAGCGTGGCGGTCAGCGGCGCCCGGTCCTGCCCGGCCAGCACCGCGTCCAGCGCGGCATTGACCTCGGGGTGGCGCAGCACGGTGACGAAGGGCCGCCCGCCCGGCACCGTGCCCAGCAGCGCCTCGGCCGCCTCGTTGGCGCCGATGATGCGCGCATGGCCGTCCACCACCAGCATCGGCACCGGCACGCCGCGAAGCAGCGCATGCAGCCGCGCCTCGATCATTCCGGGAAGGCCTGGGTCAACCCCCGGCGGAAGCGGGCGGCGTTGCGGCTGTAGCCCTCGGCCGATTTCAGCAGCTGCGCCCGCGCCGCCTCATCCAGTTCGCGCACGATCTTGCCCGGCGCGCCCATGACCAGAGAGCCGGGCGGGATCACCTTGTTCTCGGCGATCAGCGCCCCGGCGCCGATCAGCGAGCCGGCGCCGATTCGCGCCCCGTTCAGGATGATCGCGCCCATGCCGATCAGTGCCCCGTCCTCGATGGTGCAGCCGTGCAGGATGGCGCGGTGGCCGATGGTGCAATCGGCGCCGATGGTCAGCGGATAGCCCAGGTCGGTATGGCAGACCGTCAGGTCCTGCACGTTCGAGTTGCGGCCGACGCGGATCTCCTCGTTGTCGCCGCGCAGCACGGCGCCGAACCAGACGCTGGCCCCCGGCTCCAGCACCACCTTGCCCATCAGCTGCGCATCCGGCGCCACCCAGGCGTCCCCAGCGATTTGCGGCGCGATGCCGTCCAGTTCCCAGATCATGCGCTTTCCTCCTCCATGAGCGCGCGGACGAAGGGACCAAGGCCGACCTGCCGGGCACGGCGCATCCGCTCGGCCCGCAGGATGGTCTTCAGCGCCTCGGCGCTTCGGTCCAGATCGTCGTTGACGATGACGTAGTCGTATTCCGCCCAATGGCTGATCTCGTCGCGGCTCTTGCGCATCCGGCCGGCGATCACCTCGGGCGCGTCCTGCTGGCGCGCGACCAGCCGGCGCTCCAGCTCGGCCAGGCTGGGCGGCAGCACGAAGATCGAGATGACATGCGCGCCAAGGGACGAGGCGCGGATCTGCTGGCCCCCCTGCCAGTCCACGTCGAAAAGCGTGTCGCGACCGGCCCGCATCGCCTCTTCCACCGGGCCGCGCGGCGTGCCGTAGAAATTGCCGAAGACCTCGGCATGTTCCAGCATCTCGCCCGCCTCGACCATGGCGCGGAACTGCGCGGGGGTGCGGAAATAATAGTGCTCGCCCTCGATCTCGCCCGGGCGCGGGCTGCGGGTCGTGGCCGAGACGGAAAAGCGCAGATCGGGGTCCCAGTCCATCAGCCGCCGCGCCAGCGTCGACTTGCCCGCCCCCGAGGGCGAGGACAGGATGACCAGAAGTCCGTTGCGTTCCATCTGCATGCCCTTGCCCCTGCCGTTCCAGCGCCGCCTGAATGGCCTTGCCCGCCAGCCGGGTCAAGCCCCGGGGGAAGCGCCGGGGTTTTTAACCATCGGTAAAGAAATCGCTCGGCAGCGGGAAGCGAAAGGATTAGATTTCCGCCAAGGGTTTGTTGCACGAGTAAGCAGGTAAGGCCGGAACGGATGGCGAAGGACCACGGACAGGACGAGGATTGCGCGCGGAAATCCGGCCTGCCCGGGCTTCGACCCGGCAAGCTTCTGCATCTTGCCGATTACGAGCCGGTCCAGCCCGAACGCATCCTGGGCGAATTGCGCGGCTATTGGGAAGGGCTGCGCCAGGGCCGCGCCATTCCCGACCGCGCCGATATCGAGCCGCGCGGCATCCGCCGGGCCCTGGACTATGCCTTCATCCTTGAACGCATCGCCCCGGGCGCGGCGCGCTTTCGTCTGGCCGGGCGCCATCTGATCGACCTGATGGGGATGGAGGTGCGCGGCATGCCGCTTTGCGCCTTTCTGAACACCAGTTCGCGCGGGCGGCTGTCGGATGTGCTGGAAAGCGTGTTCCGCGGCCCGCAGATCGCCGAGATGACGCTGGAATCGCCGGCCGGCTACGGCCGCCCGGCGCTGGAGGGGCGGCTGCTGCTCCTGCCGCTGCGCTCGGATCTCGGGGACGTGACGCGGGCGCTTGGCTGCCTGATCGCGCAGGGCCGGTTCGGCGAGGCGCCGCGCCGCTTCGACCTGCTCTCGGATCAGGAATTTCCGGTCATTCCCGGCGCCCGGGTGCTGGAGCCCTCGCCGTCGCGGGCGGGCTTTGCCGAGCCCCCCGCGCCCTGGAGCGGGGTCTGCGCATCCAGCCCCTCCGATCCGCCTCCCGATCCGGCCACGCCCGAAGAGCGCCGCGCCCGTTTCCGCATCGTCAGCAGCACCGAGCCGCCGAAGCCGCGCGGACGCCGCTTCTGAACCTTGTTCCCGGCAGCGGAGAGGCGGGCCGCATAGGGTTCCGGACCCGCCGCTTTGGGCGGAGCGGCCGCATGACCCCCGCCGCCGCTATCCCCTTTGATCGGGCCCATGCCGCCGCGGCCCTGCCTGCCCCTTCCCGCCGTCCCGAAAACCGTCTCCGGCGGCAAGCGCCCACAGCCCTGCGGCATGGCGCCGGCCCTTCCGGCGGGGCGCTTCGCCGCCCGTGCCGAAGCGGGATGCCTGCCGTGCACGGGGCAGCGCCGCGCCTGAACACCGCGCATGAAAAAGGCGGCGAGGCCGTGGCCCGCCGCCCGTTTCCGCCTTTGCCGGCGGATCAGCTCGCCTTGGCGTGCCTGGAGCCGTTGACGCGGCGATTGCGCAGTTCCTCGGCCACGAGGAAGGCCAGCTCCAGCGACTGGCTGGCATTCAGACGCGGATCGCAGGCGGTGTGATAGCGGTCCGACAGGTCCTCGTCGGTCACGGCGCGCACGCCGCCGGTGCATTCGGTCACGTCCTTGCCGGTCATCTCGAAATGCACGCCGCCGGGGATGGTGCCCTCGGCGCGATGGACGGCAAAGAACTCGCGCACCTCGCGCAGCACCGAATCGAAGGGCCGGGTCTTGTAGCCCGAGGCCGACTTGATGGTGTTGCCGTGCATCGGGTCGCAGGACCAGACGACATTTGCGCCCTCTTCCTGCACCGCCTTGATCAGGCGCGGCAGGTGGTCGCCGACCGAGCCGGCGCCGAAGCGGGCGATCAGGGTCAGCCGGCCGGCCTCGTTTTCCGGGTTCAGCTTGGCGATCAGCGCCTTGAGATCGCTGTCGGTGATCGAGGGGCCGCATTTCAGCCCGATCGGGTTCTGCACGCCGCGGCAGAATTCGACATGCGCGCCGTCGACCTGGCGGGTGCGGTCGCCGATCCAGATCATGTGGCCCGAGCCGGCGACCGGCAGGCCGGTGGTCGAATCGATGCGGGCCAGCGCCTCTTCGTATTCCAGCAGCAGCGCCTCGTGGCTGGTGTAGAAATCCACCTTGCCGAGGTCATGCGCGGTTTCCGAGGTCACGCCGGCGGCGGCCATGAAGGCCATGGCGTCGCTGATCCGGTCGGCGATGTCGCGATAGCGCGCGGCTTCCTCGCCGCCGGTGAAGTCGCTGATCCAGTTCTGCACCCGGTGGATGTCGGCATAGCCGCCGGTCGAGAAGGCGCGCAGCAGGTTCAGCGAGGCCGCGGCCTGGGTATAGGCCGAAAGCATGCGCTGCGGGTCGGGGATGCGCGCCTTGGGCGTGAAATCGAAGCCGTTGATGATGTCGCCGCGATAGATCGGCAGCTCCTGCTCGCCGATCTTTTCGGTCGGGGCCGAGCGCGGCTTGGCGAACTGGCCCGCCATGCGGCCGACCTTGACCACCGGCAGCTGCGCGCCCCAGGTCAGCACCACGGCCATCTGCAGCATGACCTTGAAGGTGTCGCGGATGTTGTCGGCCGAGAATTCGGCAAAGCTTTCGGCGCAGTCGCCGCCCTGCAGCAGGAAGGCGCGGCCGGCGGCGACCTCGCCCAGCGAGGCCTTCAGGCGGCGCGCCTCGCCGGCAAAGACCAGCGGCGGGTATTTGGCCAGCTGGGCCTCGACCGCCTCCAGCGCGGCCTGGTCGGGATAGTCGGGCATCTGGACGCGCGGATAGGCGCGCCAGCCGCGCTTGTCCCATGCCTTCGCCGGGGTCGCGGAACTGGAATTCGTCGGTGCCATGATCCTGTCCTTCATGCAAGCGGTGCCTGCCATATAGAGGGTGCAGGACCAAAGGAAAAGCCTTGCGCGCGCCGCGATTGCCTGCTGATCTGCGCCGAGTTCAGCCGCGCGACCGACATGCCAGAGCCAGATCCAGCCGTCCCCTCCGTTCCGGAGCCGATTCCGGCCCCTTCCGCGTCCCGGCCGCGGCGCTATGTCTTCCTGCTTCTGGAACGGTTCACCATGGCCTCCTTTGCCGCCGCCATCGAGCCGCTGCGGCTGGCGAACCGGCTTGCCGGCCGCGAGCTTTACGAATGGCGGCTGATCGGCGAACAGGCCCAGACCGCCACCTGTTCGAACGGCACGCGCATCCTGCTGGACGGCCCGCTGACCGAAACCCGGCGCGACGATACGGTGCTGGTCTGCGGCGGGCTCGACGTGGGCCGTGCGACGACCCGCTCGGTGCTGGCCTGGCTGCGGCGCGAGGCCCGGCGCGGCACCCGCATCGGCGCGCTCTGCACCGGCACCTGGGTGCTGGCCGAGGCCGGATTGCTGGACGGCCGCCGCTGCACCATCCATTGGGAAAACCAGGACGGATTCGCCGAGAAATTCCCCGATGTGACCCTGATCCGCACGGTTTTCGTCGAGGACGGCAACCGGCTGACCGCCGCCGGCGGCACGGCCGCCATCGACCTGATGCTGCGCCAGATCGCCCGCGACCACGGCGCCGAACTGGCCAGCCGCGTGGCCGACCAGATGATCCACACCGCCATCCGCTCGGAGGAGGACCACCAGCGCCTTTCGGTCCCGACCCGCATCGGCGCCCGCCATCCCCGGCTGGCGCAGGTCGTCGCCCGCATGGAGGCCAATATCGAGGACCCGATCAGCCCGGCGCGGCTGGCCTCGGAAGCCGGGATGTCGCCGCGCCAGCTGGAGCGGCTGTTCGCGCGCTACCTGGGCCGCTCGCCCAAGCGCTATTACATGGAAATCCGGCTGGAACGCGCCCGCAACCTGCTGCTGCAGACCGAGATGAGCGTGATGGAAATCGCGCTGGCCAGCGGTTTCGCCTCGGCCGCGCATTTCTCGAAATGCTACCGCGCCACCTATGGCTGCACCCCCTATCGCGAGCGCGGCGCGGCGGCGGCGGGCTGAGGGGGTCATTTCGCTGCGGCACGCGGCCGATTTGCCGCTTTCGCCGGTCGCCAATACGCTTTTCTTTTCATCCGCGCGCTTATAACCTGTCAGACAGGACAATGTTCCACTCAGGGAGACGACTGATGAAAAAGCTTCTTCTGGCCAGCGCCGCCGGAGCCTTGCTTGCCGGTGCGGCCGGTGCCGAGGAAATCAAGATGGGCATTTCGCTGGGCCTGACCGGCCCGCTGGAATCGATCTCGCCCGCGATGCAGAAGGGCGCGGAACTGGCGATGAAGGAGGTCTCGGACAGCGGCAAGCTGCTGGACGGTTCGACCATCGTGCCCGTGGTGGCCGACAACACCTGCGCCGACGCCGCCGCCTCGGTGGCCGCGGTCGAACGCCTGGTGACGGCCGAGGGCGTCAAGGGCATCATGGGCGGCATGTGCTCGGGCGAAACCATCGCCTCGCTGGAACGGGTCGGCGTGCCGAACGGCGTGGTAATGATCTCGCCCTCGGCCACCTCGCCGGCGCTTTCGACCATCGACGACAAGGGCTTCTTCTTCCGCACCTCGCCCTCGGACGCGCGCCAGGGCGAAGTCATGGCCGATATCGTGCTGGAGCGCGGCATCAACAGCGTCGCCGTCACCTATACCAACAACGATTACGGCAAGGGCCTCGCCGACAGCTTCGCCGAGGCCTACAAGGCCAAGGGCGGCAGCGTCACCGTGGTCTCGGCCCATGACGACGGCAAGGCCGACTATTCGGCCGAGGTCGCCGCGCTGGCCGCCGCCGGCGGCGATGCGCTGGTCGTGGCCGGCTATGCCGACCAGGGCGGCTCGGGCATCATCCAGGGTTCGCTGGACACCGGCGCGTTCGAAACCTTCGTTCTGCCCGACGGCATGGTGAACAACGTCCTGGTCGAGAAATTCGGCACCCAGCTGGAAACCTCGTTCGGCCAGAACCCCTCGGCCGAGGGCGAAGGGCACGAGAAATTCGACGCGCTGGCCAAGGAAGCCGGTTTCGACGGCACCTCGGCCTATGCCGGCGAATCCTATGACGCCGCCGCGCTGATGCTGCTGGCCATGCAGGCCGCCCAGTCCTCGGACCCCAAGGTCTACAAGGACAAGGTGATGGAAGTCGCCAACGAGCCGGGCGAGAAGATCTATCCGGGCGAGCTGGCCAAGGCGCTTGAACTGCTCGCCGCGGGCCAGGACATCGATTACGTCGGCGCCACCTCGGTCGAGCTGATCGAGCCCGGCGAAAGCGCCGGCGTCTATCGTGAGGTCGACTTCAAGGGCGGCCAGCTGAACGTGGTCGGCTACCGCTAAGGCGGACGGTCGGGAAGGGTCCGGTCCGCCGGGCCCTTTTCCTAATCAAAAGCAATCCCGTAACGGGAATTCTTCATGCAACGCATGAAGCTGGGGAGCGACATGATCCAGGTCCGGGACCTGCACAGGCATTTCGGAGGCTTCCGCGCCGTCGATGGCGCCAGCCTGACGATCGAGCAAGGCTCGATCACCGGTTTGATCGGCCCGAACGGCGCCGGAAAATCCACACTTTTCAACGTGATCGCCGGGGTTCTGAAACCGACCTCCGGCCAAGTCACCATGGCGGGCGAGGACATCACCGGCCTGCCGCCGCACGAACTGTTCCACAAGGGGCTGCTGCGCACTTTCCAGCTGGCGCATGAATTCTCGTCGATGACGGTGCGCGAGAACCTGATGATGGTTCCCGGCGGGCAATGCGGCGAGACGCTGGTCAATACCTGGTTCCGCCGCGGCCGCATCCGCGAGGAAGAGCGCGCGCTTCGCAAGAAGGCCGACGAGGTGCTTGACTTCCTGACCATTTCCCATGTCGCCGATGAAAAGGCCGGCAACCTCTCCGGAGGGCAGAAGAAGCTGCTGGAACTGGGCCGCACCATGATGGTGGACGCGAAGATCGTCTTTCTGGACGAGGTCGGCGCCGGGGTGAACCGCACGCTTCTGGGCACCATCGGCGACGCCATCGTGCGGCTGAACAAGGAACGCGGCTATACCTTCTGCGTGATCGAGCACGACATGGATTTCATCGGCCGGCTCTGCGATCCGGTGATCGTCATGGCGGCGGGCAAGGTGCTGGCCCAGGGCTCGGCCGACAGCATCATGAAGAACGAGGCGGTGATCGAGGCCTATCTGGGCACCGGGCTCAAGAACAAGGTCGCCGCCGAAGTGGCCGAGGAGGCCGCCTTCGGCGAATCGCACGGCGCCCAGCCCGGCCTTGGCGCCGAGGCCGGACGCGGCGGCGACGGCAAACCGGCGGGAGAGCTGTGATGGCAGAGCCCTATCTTTCCGCCACCGCCATGCGCGGCGGCTATGGCAAGGCCGACATCCTGAACGGCTGCACCCTGACCGTGGACAAGGGGCAGATCGCCGTGATCGTCGGGCCGAACGGCGCCGGCAAATCGACGGCGATGAAAGCCGTCTTCGGCATGCTGCACCTGCGCGAGGGCCAGGTCGCGCTGGCGGGCGAGGACATCACCCCTCTCAGCCCGCAGGAACGGGTGCGCAAGGGCATGGGCTTCGTGCCGCAGACCCACAACATCTTCCCGACCATGACGGTCGAGGAAAACCTGGAAATGGGCGCCTTCATCCGCGAGGACGATTACCGCGACACCATGGCCCAGGTCTATGAGCTGTTCCCCGCCGTGGCCGACAAGCGCAAGCAGAATGCGGGCGAGCTGTCGGGCGGCCAGCGCCAGCAGGTCGCCGTCGGCCGGGCGCTGATGACCAGGCCCAGCCTGCTGATGCTGGACGAGCCCACCGCTGGGGTCAGCCCCATCGTCATGGACGAGCTGTTCGACCGCATCATCGAGGTCGCCCGCACCGGCATCTCAATCCTGATGGTCGAGCAGAACGCCCGGCAGGCGCTGGAGATCGCCGATATCGGCTATGTCCTGGTGCAGGGCGCCAACCGCTACACCGACACCGGACAGGCGCTGCTCGCCGACCCCGAGGTCCGCCGCACCTTCCTGGGGGGCTGAAGATGGATATCCTGAACGCCCTCGTGGCCATCCTGAACTTCGTGGTGATCCCCGCCGCCGCCTATGGGGCGCAGCTGGCGCTCGGCGCGCTGGGGGTGACGCTGATCTACGGCATCCTGCGCTTTTCCAACTTCGCCCATGGCGACACCATGGCCTTCGGCGCTGCGCTGGTGATCCTGATCACCTGGGGGCTGCAATCCATCGGCGTCGGGCTGGGCCCGCTGCCCACGGCACTGCTGGCCCTGCCCGTCGGCATCGCGCTGACGGCGGTCTTCATCCTGGGCACCGACCGCGCGGTCTATCGCTTCTATCGCAGCAAACGCTCGGCGCCGATCATCCTGGTCATGGCCTCGGTCGGGGTCATGTTCATCATGAACGGCCTGACCCGGCTGGTGATCGGCGTCGACGAGATCCGCTTCGACGACGGGGCGCGTTTCCTGATCAGCGTGCAGCAGTTCCGCGCCTGGACCGGCCTGTCCGAGGGGCTGTCGCTGCGCGTCAGCCAGGCGCTGACGCTGGTGGTGACGGCGCTGGCCTGCTGGGCGCTGTTCCGCTTCCTGAACCGCTCGCGCGCCGGCAAGGCGATGCGCGCCTATTCCGACAACGAGGATCTGGCGCTGCTTTCCGGCATCGACCCCGAGCGGGTGGTGCGCCTGACCTGGATCATCGCCACCGCGCTGGCGGTGACGGCGGGCACGCTTTACGGCCTGGACAAGTCCTTCAAGGTCTTCAACTATTTCCAGATCCTGCTGCCGATCTTTGCCGCCGCCATCGTGGGGGGGCTCGGCAATCCCCTGGGTGCGGTGGCCGGCGGCTTCATCGTCGCCTTCTCGGAGGTCGCCGTCACCTATCCTTGGCGCAAGATCGCCACCTATCTGGGCTTCGAGCCCCAGGGGCTGCTGCAACTGCTGTCCACCGAATACAAGTTCGCGGTCAGCTTCGTGATCCTGATCGTGGTCCTGCTGTTCCGGCCGACCGGCCTGTTCCGCGGCAAATCCGTCTGAGGAGGGCGTTTATCCATGTCGAATACACGTCAAGCCGAAGCGGTCAGCCCCTGGCGCGCGCCGGTGCTGTTCCTGATCCTGGCCGCGCTGTTCCTGGCCGAGGGCAGCTTTCGCAACGCGCTGTTCTCGGGCAGCTGGAACACGGCGCTGGCCATCCTGAACATGGGGCTGATCTCGGCCGTCATGGCGCTGGGTGTGAACATGCAATGGGGCTATGCGGGGCTGTTCAACGCCGGCGTCGTCGGCTTCCTGGCGCTTGGCGGGCTGGCGCCGGTGCTGGTCTCGACAGCGCCGGTGCAGGGCGCCTGGGCGGCGGGCGGGCCGCGGCTGATCCTGGCGCTGCTGGTGGGGCTGGGAACGCTGGCGCTGGCGGCGCAGGTGTGGAGGCGCGTCCCGGGGCTTTTGCGCGTGCCCTCGCTGATCGCGGTGCTGGTGGTGGGATTCGTGCTCTATCGCTGGCTGTTCGATCCGGCGGTGATGGCGATCGAGGCGAACAATTCCGCCCGTGCCGGCAATATCGGCGGGCTGGGCTGGCCGGTGCTGCTGTCCTGGCCGGTCGGGGCGCTGTTCGCCGCCGCGGCCGCCTGGGGCATCGGCAAGGTGGCGCTGGGGCTGCGCTCGGACTATCTGGCCATCGCCACGCTGGGCATCGGCGAGATCATCGTGGCGGTGATGCGCAACGAGGAATGGCTGTCGCGCGGGGTCAAGAACGTCTCGGGCATCCCGCGCCCGGTGCCCTATGAGCTGAACCTGCAGAACGATCCCGATTTCGTGGCCCGGGCCGCGGAATGGGGGCTGAGCCCGGCCGTCGCCTCGGGCATCTGGGTCAAGCTGCTCTATGCCGGCCTGTTCGGCGCCGTGCTGCTGGCGCTGATCCTGCTGGCCGAGCTGGCGCTGAAATCGCCCTGGGGCCGGATGATGCGCGCCATCCGCGACAACGAGACCGCCGCCGAGGCCATGGGCAAGGACGTCACCCGCCGCCATCTGCAGATCTTCGTCATCGGCAGCGCGGTGATCGGCCTTGCCGGCGCGATGATGGTCACGCTGGACGGGCTTCTGTCGCCGAACAGCTTCAATCCCCTGCGCTATACCTTCCTGATCTGGGTGATGGTGATCGTCGGCGGCTCGGGCAACAACTGGGGCGCGGCGCTGGGGGCGATCCTTATCTGGTTCCTGTGGATCAAGGCCGAGGTCTGGGGGCCCGAGTTCATGCGGCTGGTCACCGGCCCGATGCCGGCGGGCGCCCTGCGCGACCATCTGCTGGGCAGCGCGCCGCATATGCGTTTCATCGCGCTGGGGGTGGTGCTGTTGCTGGTGCTGCGCTTCGCGCCGCGCGGGCTGGTGCCCGAGAAATAGCAGGCGAAGCCGCGGGGGCCTTGCCCCCGCACCCCCAGGGTATTTGGAAAACAGAGAAAGGCGCGGATCCGGGCCTTTTTCTCAGGCCGCAGTCAGGGTGACCGGCCTCTGGTCGCCCAGGGCGAAGCGGCGCAGCACCGCAGGATAGAGCCGGTGTTCCTGCACCAGCACCCGGGCGGCGAGGGTCTCGGCCGTATCGCCGGGCAGGATCGGCACCCGGGCCTGGCCGAGGATCGGGCCGGCGTCGAGCTCGGGCGTGACCAGGTGGACGGTGGCGCCGGCCTCGGCATCGCCGGCCTCGATCGCGCGCCGATGGGTATGCAGGCCGGGATATTTCGGCAAGAGCGAAGGGTGGATGTTCAGCATCCGGCCCTGGAAGCGCCGAACGAAATCCGGGGTGAGGATGCGCATGAAACCGGCGAGGCAAAGGATGTCGGGCTGCGCGGCCAGCAAGGGTTCCAGCAGCGCCGCCTCGAATGCGGCACGGTCGCCGCCGAAGGCGCGGTGGTCGATGGCGAAACTCGGCACGCCCATGGCCTCGGCCCGGGCGAGCCCGGCCGCCTGCGGATCGTTCGAGCCGACGACGACCGGCCGGGCCGGATGGTCGCCGGCCATCGATTCGACCAGCTTGACCATGTTCGAGCCGCCGCCCGAGATCAGGATGGCGACGCGTTTCACCGCAGCCGGCCGCTGTAGCGCACGCCCGCGCCGGGGCTGACATGGCCGAGCCGGATCACCGTTTCGCCCTGCGCCTTCAGCAGCGGCTCGAGTTCGACAGCACGGTCCGCGGCGACGGCCAGGATCATGCCGATGCCGCAGTTGAAGGTCTTGAGCATTTCGGGCGCGGCGATGGAGCCGGCCTCGGCCAGCCAGTCGAAGACCGGCGGCAGGCTGAAGCTGTCGAGGTCGACCTCGGCCCCCAGCCCCTCGGGCAGCACGCGCGGCAGGTTCTCGGTGATACCGCCGCCGGTGATATGCGCCGCGGCATGCACGCCCCCGGCGCGGATCGCCGCCAGAACCGGCCTGACATAGAGGCGGGTCGGCACCAGCAGCGCCTGGCCCAGCGTGCCCGCCGCGAAGGGGGCGGGCGCCTTCCAGTCCAGCCCGGCATGATCCGCCACCTTGCGCACCAGCGAGAAACCGTTGGAATGCACCCCGTCCGAGGCGAGGCCCAGCAGCACGTCGCCATCCGCCACCCCGGCGGGCAGCGCCGTGCCGCGTTCCATGGCGCCGACGGCGAAGCCGGCGAGGTCGAAATCGCCCTTGCCATACATGCCCGGCATCTCGGCCGTCTCGCCGCCGATCAGCGCGCAGCCCGAGCGCCGGCAGCCCTCGGCGATGCCGGTGATGACGCGGGCGGCCTCGTCGACCGAAAGCTTGCCGGTGGCGAAATAGTCGAGGAAGAACAGCGGCTCGGCGCCCTGGCAGACCAGGTCGTTCACGCACATCGCCACCAGGTCGATGCCGAGCCCGTCGAGTTCGCCCGTGTCGATGCCGATGCGCAGCTTGGTGCCGACGCCGTCGGTGGCCGCCACCAGAACCGGGTCCTGGTAGCCGGCGGCGCGCGGGTCGAACAGCGCGCCGAAGCCGCCCAGCCCCTCCATCACGCCGGGCCGGCGGGTGGCGGCGGCGGCGGGCTTGATCCGCTCGACCAGCGCATTGCCCGCGTCGATATCCACTCCGGCCTCGGCATAGGACAGGCCGCTTTTGCGCTCGGTCATCTTGGGGTCCCCTTTGCTTTGACGCCCCGATAGCGCAGGCGCGGCGCGCAGGCAATGATCGGCTGCGGCCGCGGCGGGATTCGCCTGCAGGCTGGCGGCCGCATCCCCCTGATCCGGCGCGGCTTCTTGCTGTTCCGGCGGGCTGCGAGGGATTAAGATCGATTTCCAACCCTAACGAGGCCCGCGGCGAATCAAATGCCTGCCATGCTGAGTCTGATGGGAACGGTGCGTCTGCGGGGCGCCGGCGGGGCGGACCTGACCCCCCGCAGCCAGAAGGCGCGTGGCGCGCTGGCGCTGCTGGGCACGGCACCGGACCTGCGGCTCAGCCGCGCCCGGCTGCAGGACCTGCTGTGGAGCGAGCGGGCCAAGCAGCGCGGCTCGGACAGCCTGCGGCAGATGCTGCGGGAATTGCGCGGGGCGCTGGGGCCGGAAAAGGATATCCTGCTGGCCGGCGTGGGCTGGGTGGGGCTGGACCCCGAGCGGCTGCGCATCGACCTGACGCCGGTCTATGACGCCGGCGGCGCGCCGATCGAATTCGCCGCCGATCTGGACATTCCCGACCCGGAATTCGAGACATGGCTGCGCGACATGCGCCTGCGGCTGACGCCGGACAGCGACGGGCCGACCGCGCTGCAGCGGCTTCCCGCCCCGGCCGTGCCGGCCCGAAGCGACGGCGACGCCGCGCCCGGCGATTATGTCGTGGCGCTGCAGCCGGTCGAAAGCAATGACAGCCGCGCCCATGTCATCGGCGAGATGATCCTGAACGAGGCCGCCGCCCGCGCCTGCGAGATGATCCCCGCGGTGCTGGCCGACCGCATCGCCGTCAAGGCTCCGGCGACGGGCACGCAGGTCGGGGCGATCTGCTATTCCGCGGGGGTCGATTGCTCGCTGATGGTGGTGATGCGCGACCTTGCCTCGGGCGCGCGGGGCTGGACGCGGCGCTTCACCATCCGCGCCGCGGACGAGACCGCGACCATGCGCCATGCGGTGGCGCAGATCGCGGTGGCGCTGCTGGACCGGGCGCGGCGCACCGCGCCGCCGGCAAAGGGCCTGACCTTTCCGGTCTGGGACGTGTTCAGCTATTCCCGCGACCGTCTGGAATCCGCCGACCGCATCCTCGCCTCGCTGCCGCAGGAGCGGCAGAGCGGCGTGGCCCTGGCGCTGCGCTCCTATCTGCGCCACACGCTGATCAGCGAGCGGCTGACCCGGGACCCGGCGCGGTGCTCGGAAGAGGCCGAGACCTTCGCGCAGCTGGCCCGCGATCTGGCGCCGGCCAGTCCGGTGGTGCTGGCGGTGGCCTCGCTGTCGGCCTCGTGGCGACGGGACGCGGTGGGCGCGCTGGAGCTGGCGCAGGCCGCCTGCCGCAACGATCCCGACAACGAGCTGGCCTGTCATGCGCTGTCGCAGGCGCTGACCGATGTCGGCCGCGACCTGGAGGCGCTGGAGGCGACCGAGCGCGGCGCCCGCGGCGCCCTGGCCGAGCTGGGCCCGGCCTGCTGGCTGATGCGCCGCGCCATGGTGCAGCTGCGGCTGGGCCGGCTGGGCGATGCCGAGAACTCGGCCGCCGCCGCCTTTGCCTTCGCCACCGACAACCGGCCCTCGCTGCGCTTTCTGGCGGCGCTGCGCTATCATCGCGGCGACGAGGCGGGCGCGGCGGACGCGCTGCGGCATCTGCGCCGGATCGAGCCGGATTTCTCCCTGGAGCTGATGGCCGATCCCGATTACCCGGTCGCGGCGCTGCGCATGGCCGGGCTGATGGGGATCACGCGCTCGGGCCTGTGACGCGCTCAGGGCGCCACCAGCACCTCGAAGGCGATGGGCGCCCTGCCCTCGCCCGGCTCGACCACCAGCCGGGCGCGGCCCGGGGCGACGGCGCAGAAGGCCAGGACGCAGCGCGGAGCCGGCGGCGCGGCGGGCTGTTCGCCTGGCGGTTCTGCACGCAGTTCTTCGGGCGGTTCGGGGCCGGCAAGGACCGGCGCGCCCTCGATCCGGGCCAGGCCCGGCTGCCGGATGGCGGCCCCGGGCAGGCTGTCCAGATGCATCTCCAGCCGGTCGCCGCAGCGCAGGGACACGGGCTCGGCGGCATGCGCCTCGTGCAGGATGCAGGTCCGGGGCCGGTGCGGCGCCGGATAGCGCAGCGGCGGCGCGCCGGTGGCCATGGCGCGTTGCATGCTGTCGAGCCAGGCGTCGCGCAGCTGCGCGTCAGTCAGGTCGGCCCGGTCCAGCCGCGCCCCGGTCAGATCGGCGCGCTCCAGCACCGCGCCGCGCAGGTCGGCATCCGACAGGTCGGCCAGCCCCAGGCTTGCCCCCGACAGGTTTGCTTCGCGCAGCCGCGCACCCGCGGCGCGCGCCGACCACAGGCTGGCGCCGCAGAGCTGGGCGCCGGTCAGGTCGGTCCGGGTCAGGTCGGCATAGGACAGGTCCGCCCCCACCAGCGTCATGCCCGACAGGTCCAGCCCGGCCAGATCGGCCCCGGCCAGGCGCAGGCGTCCCGTCGTCGCGATGCGCCGCACGATCTCGGCGCGGGTGTATTCCGCCATCGTCCCCTCGTTACCGCTTCGCGCCGGTCCATGCGGCGGGAGAAGTGCCCGGAGGCGGCTGCCTCCGCCCCCGGGCTACCGGATCGTCAGTCACCCAGGTCAGACTGGATCCAGTAACGCTTGCGAAAGCCGCGCACGCATTCGATCTCGATGCCCTGCCGGGCGACGAGACGTGCGGTGTTGCTGCGGATTCCGTATCCGATTTCCGTGGTGTCCGGCAGGATGCGCAGGCTGAGCGGCGCCGCCCCGCGCGCCGCAAGGTCGCGCATCAGCCGCGCCGAATGCTGCGCCAGGATGCGCGGGATGGCCTGCGGTTCGGGCTCGGGCAGGCCCTCGGGCCGCGCGGGCGGCGGCGGATCGTCGGGCAGGCCCTGGCGATGGGCGCGCGGGGCCATGCGCTCCGCCACCCGGCGCAGGGTCGATTCGATGCGCAGGACGGTGCCGTCCGGCCGCATGGCCAGCCGCAGGCTGCCGGTTTCGGGGGTCAGGACCGGGATGCCGTCGATCGCCTGGCGGAATTGCACGATGATCTCGTCCAGGTTCTCTTCCGGCGGCTCGTCCGGCCGGCGCAGGCTGGCGGTCGCCGACATGGCCAGCGCGATGCGGTCGAAGACCAGCTCGCTTTCGGTCGGCAGGAAACCGTATCGCCGCAGGGCGCTGCGCGCGCGGGCGATCAGGGCGCGGCGCTGCAGGGGGGTGCGCGGACCCTGCCCCGGCCCGCCGGGCGCAAGCTCCAGCAGGATGCGCCCGTCGGGCCGGCGCTGGAAGCGGACCGGACCCTGACGAACCGACAGGCAGCCCTGCGCGTCGCCCCGCACCAGCGCCGGATCAAGGCCGAGCCGCGACAGAACCTCTTCGGCCAGGGCGTGGTCCCCGGCCACCGGAACCAGCCGCACCGCCGAGAATTCGGCCGGCGGCTCGGCCAGCGCCGGCTCGCGCTGGTAAAGCGCGGCCGGGGCGTGCCAGCGCCAGGCCCAGCATTCCGTCGCGCCGCGCTGCGGCTGGAACCGCCGCTCGGAGAACAGCATGGCCAGCGCCGCCTCGCGCTCGGGCGCGCAGGCGCAGACCACCGGATTCTGGTCATGCGCCACATCCCAGGCGCCGTCCAGCCAGGCCTGCGCGAAGGATTTGCCCATCTGCCAGTGCTGCCAGAAATTCGCGCCGTAGCGGCCGGAATCCCAGCAACTCGAATCGAAGCCGAACAGCATCCGCAACCCGTGATTGGCCGGGCCCCAGCTGCGCAGCGGGCTGTGGCCGGGGCCGACCCGCAGCGACTGGCTGGTGGACCAGAACAGATAGCGCAGCGCGCCCGAGCCAAGCCGCATCCGGTCCGAGGTCAGGCAGGCGTCCGTCCCGGCCCAAAGTGCGCCCATCGGCAGGTGAAAGCTGCCGTGCTCGTCCATCCGGCCATGGCCGGCGTGATAGAACACCCGCACCGAATCCATGTCGCGGCCCGGAGCATGTTCCGTCGCCCGCCGGTCATAGATCCAGGATTTCACCGCCGCGTCCCGGCGCCAGAAATCCGGCGTGGCAAAGCGATCGACCGCGTCCAGAAAGCCGCCCGCGTCGCGATGCGCGGCATGCAGCGCGCCGGCGGCGCGATAGGTCTCGACGCTGCAGGCGCCATAGAGGCGGCCGCCGGTGCCGTTCCCGCCCTGCCCGGGGGCCTCCTCGGCCGGATCCTGCGGGTCCGGGGCAGCCGGGCCCTGCATGGCGCGCGGATCGCGGATCATGCCGAAACGGGGAACGAGATCTTCCATGCCGTGAGCTCCTTGCAGGACACGCGCCGGGGCACCGGGCACCGGCAAGACGGAGGCGGTAAGCGTCGCGCCTCAAGCTAGGATGGCCGGCGTGAACTGAACGTGAATCTGAGATTAATGAACAAATCGGTCTCGAAACTCCCGGATTTTCCGAAGGATTCTAACGATCCCGGCCTTTCCGGGCAGACGAATCACGTCCTTCAGCCCTCGGCCGCCGGCGGCGCCATGCCAAAGGACAGTTCACGCGCCGCCGCGATCACCGCCTCGGCCATCGCCTCAAGCCGCGCATCCGACATGCGCAATGTCGGCCCCGAGACCGAGATTCCCGCCGCCGCCTCGCCCGCGAAATCGAAGATCGGCGCGGCGATGCAGCGCATGCCGGGGGTGCGCTCCTCGTTGTCCAGCGCATAGCCGCGGGCGCGGATGCGGGCCAGGTCGTCCAGCAGCGCCTGCGGGTCGCTCAGCGTCATCGGCGTGAACCGTTCCAGCGCCATCTCGCGGATCATCCGCTTCAGGTCGGCCGGCCGGGCATGGGCCAGGAGCGCCTTGCCGATCCCCGAGGCATGCAGGGCCGAACGCGTGCCGGGCGGAAAGAAGGCGCGGATCGTCTCATGCGTTTCGGCCTGGCTCAGGAACAGCACCGCCTCGCCGTTCAGGATGCCCAGGTTCGCCGTCTCGCCCGTCACCTCCATCAGCCGGCGCAAGAGCGGCCGCGCGCGCTCGACCAGGCCCGAGCGGCGCATGAAGGCCGAGCCGTGGCGGAAGGCGGTCGGCCCGACATGCCAGGCCTGGGTCTGGCTGTCGCTTTCCGCCACGCCGCGCGCCGCCAGCGTCACCAGAACCCGGTGCACGGTCGAGGGCGCCATCTCCAGCCGCTGCGCGATCTCGGTCAGGGTCAGGCCGTTCGACATCGCGATCAGGTCTAGGATGTCCAGCGCCCTGTCCAGCGCCCGGATGCCGCCCGAATCCTCGGCCCCGAACCCGCCGGCGCGGCCCCTCGGACGGCCGCGTTTCCGAATCTGAACCGACATTCAATTTTTCCTTTCGACAACTTCGCGAATTTCTTGAAAGTCCTCATTCCGCTGTGGAAAAGAGCAACCATCTGATTCAACGCCACTTTACGCTATTTTTCCGCGATTGCGAAATATTTTTCAGAAAAATTGCATCGATGGACAGCAAAACGTAGCTTGGTCCACAAGCGCAGGAGGAATTGCCATGACCAGCCAGAACCCGATCTTCATTCCCGGCCCGACCAACATCCCCGAGGAGATGCGCAAGGCCGTCGACATGCCCACCATCGACCACCGCTCGCCGGTGTTCGGGCGCATGCTGCACCCGGCTCTCGAGGGGGTGAAGAAGGTCCTCAAGACCGAAACGGCGCAGGTTTTCCTGTTCCCCTCGACCGGCACCGGCGGCTGGGAAACCGCGATCACCAACACGCTGTCGCCCGGCGACAAGGTGCTGGCGGCGCGCAACGGCATGTTCAGCCATCGCTGGATCGACATGTGCCAGCGCCACGGGCTCGACGTCACCTATGTCGAGACGCCCTGGGGCGAGGGCATCCCGGCCGACCGCTTCGAGGAAATCCTGACCGCCGACAAGGGCCACGAGATCCGCGTCGTGCTGGCCACGCATAACGAGACCGCGACCGGCGTCAAATCCGACATCGCCGCCGTCCGCCGCGCGCTGGACGCGGCCAAGCACCCGGCGCTGCTGTTCGTCGACGGCGTCAGCTCCATCGGCTCGATGGACTTCCGCATGGACGAATGGGGCGTCGACATCGCCGTCACCGGCTCGCAAAAGGGCTTCATGCTGCCGCCGGGCCTGGCCATCGTCGGCTTCTCGCCCAAGGCGATGGAGGCGGTCGAAAGCGCGCGCCTGCCGCGCACCTTCTTCGACATCCGCGACATGGCGACCGGCTATGCCCGCAACGGCTATCCCTACACGCCGCCGGTCGGGCTGATCAACGGGCTGAACCTCAGCTGCGAGCGGCTGCTGGCCGAGGGGCTCGAGAACGTCTTCGCCCGCCATCGCCGCATCGCCGGCGGCGTGCGCGCCGCGGTCGAGGCCTGGGGGCTGAAGCTCTGCGCCGTCCGCCCCGAGCTTTACTCGGACAGCGTCAGCGCCATCCGCGTGCCCGAGGGCTTCGACGCCAACCTGATCGTCAGCCATGCGCTGGAGACCTATGACATGGCCTTCGGCACCGGCCTGGGCCAGGTCGCGGGGAAGGTGTTCCGCATCGGCCACCTGGGCAGCCTGACCGACGCCATGGCGCTGTCCGGCATCGCCACGGCCGAAATGGTGATGGCCGATCTGGGCCTGCCGATCCGGCTGGGCTCGGGCGTCGCCGCCGCGCAGGAACATTACCGCCAGACCACCGCCGCCGCGCAGAAGAAAGCGGCCTGAGGATGAAGGACGCGATGTATATCCCGACCTATGAGGACATGCTGGCCGCGCATGAGCGGATCAAGCCGCATATCCGCCGCACGCCGATCCGCAGCTCGGACTATCTGAACGAGTTGACCGGCGCGCAGCTGTTCTTCAAATGCGAGAACTTCCAGGAGCCGGGGGCCTTCAAGGTCCGCGGCGCCACCAATGCGGTCTTCGGCCTGGACGAGGCGCAGGCGGCCAAGGGCGTCGCCACGCATAGCTCGGGCAACCATGCCTCTTGCCTGTCCTATGCGGCGATGCTGCGCGGCATCCCCTGCAACGTGGTCATGCCGCGCACCGCGCCGCAGGCCAAGAAGGACACCGTGCGCCGCTATGGCGGCAAGATCACCGAATGCGAGCCCTCGACCTCTTCGCGCGAGGAGACCTTCGCCAAGGTGCAGGCCGAGACCGGCGGCGATTTCGTCCATCCCTATAACGACCCGCGCGTGATCGCCGGCCAGGGCACCTGCGCCAAGGAACTGATGGAACAGGTGGACGGGCTGGAAGCGGTCGTGGCCCCCATCGGCGGCGGCGGCATGATCTCGGGCACCTGCCTGACGCTCTCGACGCTGGCGCCCGAGGTGAAGGTGATCGCGGCCGAGCCCGAGCAGGCCGACGACGCCTATCGCAGCTTCAAGGCCGGCCAAATCATCGCCGACGACGCACCCAAGACCATCGCCGACGGGCTCCTGGTGCCGCTGAAGGATCTGACCTGGCATTTCGTCAAGAACCACGTCAGCGAGATCTACACCGCCTCGGATGCCGAGATCGTCGATGCGATGAAGCTGATCTGGAAGCACCTGCGCATCGTGATGGAGCCCTCCAGCGCCGTGCCGCTGGCCACCATCCTGAAGAACCCCGAAGCCTTCGCCGGCAAGCGTGTCGGCATCATCGTCACCGGCGGCAATGTCGATCTCGACAAGCTGCCGTGGAACTGAACCCGAATTGAGGAGAGTGCCATGAACGCGAAAACGGATTTCTCCGGCTACGAGGTCGGCTACGACATTCCCGCCCTGCCCGGCATGGACGAGAGCGAGATCCAGACGCCCTGCCTGATCCTCGACCTGGACGCGCTGGAGCGCAACGTCAGGAAGATGGGCGACTATGCCAAGGCCCACGGCATGCGCCACCGCAGCCACGGCAAGATGCACAAGTCGGTGGACGTGCAGAAGCTGCAGGAGTCGCTGGGCGGCGCCGTCGGCGTCTGCTGCCAGAAGGTCAGCGAGGCCGAGGTCTTTGCCCGCGGCGGCATCAAGGACGTGCTGGTCACCAACGAGGTGCGCGAGCCGGCCAAGATCGACCGCCTGGCCCGGCTGCCCAAGCTGGGCGCCACGGTGACGGTCTGCGTCGATGACCTGGCCAATATCGCCGACCTCTCGGCCGCCGCGCAGCGCCACGGCACCGAGCTCGGCATCTTCGTCGAGATCGATTGCGGCGCCGGCCGCTGCGGCGTGACCACCAAGGAAGCCGTGGTCGAGATCGCCAAGGCCGCCGATGCCGCCCCGAACCTGACCTTCAAGGGCATCCAGGCCTATCAGGGCGCCATGCAGCACATGGACAGCTTCGAGGACCGCAAGGCCAAACTGGACGCCGCCATCGCCCAGGTGAAGGAAGCCGTCGACGCGCTGGAGGCCGAGGGGCTCAAGCCCGAATTCGTCTCGGGCGGCGGCACGGGGTCCTATTATTTCGAAAGCAATTCGGGGGTTTACAACGAATTGCAATGCGGCTCCTACGCCTTCATGGATGCCGATTACGGCCGCATCCACGATGCCGAGGGCAAGCGCATCGACCAGGGCGAATGGGAGAACGCGCTGTTCATCCTGACCTCGGTGATGAGCCACGCCAAGCCGCATCTGGCGGTGGTCGATGCCGGCCTCAAGGCGCAGTCGGTCGATAGCGGCCTGCCCTTCGTCTATGGCCGCGACGACGTGAAATACATCAAGTGCAGCGACGAGCACGGCGTGGTCGAGGACAAGGACGGCGTCCTGAAGGTCAACGACAAGCTGCGGCTGGTGCCGGGCCATTGCGACCCGACCTGCAACGTCCATGACTGGTATGTCGGCGTGCGGAACGGCAAGGTCGAGACGGTCTGGCCGGTCTCGGCGCGCGGGAAGGGCTACTGATGCTCGTCGTCGCCGAAAAGGAAATCGCGGGTCTGATGACCCCCGAGGCGGCCTTCGAGGCCATCGAGGCGGTCTTCGCCTCGATGGCCCGGCGCAAGGCCTACAACTTTCCCGTGGTGCGCGAGGCCATCGGCCATGAGGACGCGCTCTACGGCTTCAAGGGCGGCTTCGACGCCTCGGCCCTGACGCTGGGGCTGAAGGCCGGCGGCTACTGGCCGAACAACCAGAAGCACAACCTGATCAACCACCAGTCCACCGTGTTCCTGTTCGACCCGGATACCGGCCGGGTCTCGGCGGCGGTGGGCGGCAACCTGCTGACGGCGCTGCGCACGGCGGCGGCCTCGGCCGTGTCGATCAAGTATCTGGCGCCCAAGGGCGCCAAGGTGCTGGGCATGATCGGCGCCGGCCACCAGTCCGCCTTCCAGATGCGGGCGGCGGCCAATGTGCACCGGTTCGAGAAGGTCATCGGCTGGAACCCGCATCCCGAGATGCTGTCGCGCCTTGCCGATACCGCGGCCGAGCTGGGACTGCCCTTCGAGGCGGTCGAGCTGGACCGGCTCGGCACCGAGGCCGATGTGATCATCTCGATCACCTCGTCCTTCTCGCCCCTCTTGATGGATCAGCACGTCAAGGGCCCGACGCATGTCGCGGCCATGGGCACCGACACCAAGGGCAAGCAGGAGCTGGACCCGGCGCTGGTCGCGCGCGCCCGGGTCTTCACCGACGAGGTCGCGCAGTCGGTCAGCATCGGCGAATGCCAGCACGCCATCGCCTCGGGCCTGATCCGCGAGGATCAGATCGGCGAGATCGGCGCCGTGGTGGCGGGCGACAACCCGGGCCGCGGGGATGCCGAGGTCACGATCTTCGACGGCACCGGCGTCGGGTTGCAGGACCTCGCGGTGGCCAAGGCGGTCGTCGAACTGGCGAAACACAAGGGGGTGGCGCAAGAGGTCGAAATCTGACCCGTGCCGCTCGCGTCCTGAACAAGGGAGGATAAGGACGTATGCAAGCAGTTGAAACCAATCCTGGGTTCGACCCGGTCGAGGAGCGCATCGCCGCGCCTCGGCTGCTGGCCCTGGGCTTCCAGCACGTGCTGGTCATGTATGCCGGCGCCATCGCGGTGCCGCTGATCGTCGGCCGCGCCCTGCAGCTTTCGCCGCAGGACGTGGCCTTTCTGATTTCCGCCGACCTGTTCGTCTGCGGGATCGTCACCATCATCCAAAGCTTCGGCGCCACGCAATGGTTCGGCATCAAGCTGCCGGTGATGATGGGCGTGACCTTCGCCGCCGTCGGCCCCATGGTCGCCATCGCCTCGTCCAACCCCGGTCAGGAAGGCGCGCGGATGATGTTCGGCGCCATCATGGCGGCGGGCCTCATCTCGATCTTCTTCGCCCCGCTGGTCAGCCGGCTCTTGCGCTTCTTTCCCAGCGTCGTCACCGGCACGGTGATCCTGGTGATCGGCGTCAGCCTGATGCCGGTGGGCATCAACTGGATCTTCGGCCTGCCGGTCGGCCCCACGGCGCCGCAGCTGGTCGATCCCGCCGCCCAGGCCTGGCTGGAGGCCGCCCGCGCCACCGGCGACGTCCCGGAAAGCGTCAAGCTGATGCCGACCGTGCCCAACCCGGAATACGCCTCGCTGTCGCGCATCCTGATCGGCATCACCGTGCTGGCGGCGATCCTGGTGATCGCGCGCTACGCCCGGGGCTTCGTCGCCAATATCGCGGTGCTGCTCGGCATCGTCATCGGCGGGCTGCTGGCGGCGGTCATGGGCATGATGCATTTCGACGGCATCGCCGAGGCCGCCTGGTTCGCGCCGATCAAGCCCCTGCATTTCGGCATGCCGATCTTTGACCCGGTGATGATCCTGACCATGCTGCTGGTCATGTTCGTGACCATGATCGAATCGACCGGCATGTTCCTGGCGCTTTCCGACATCTGCGGCCGCAGGATGACGCCCAAGGCGCTGTCGGCCGGGCTGCGCGTGGACGGGCTGGGCACCGCGATCGGCGGGCTGTTCAACACCTTCCCCTATACCTCCTTCAGCCAGAACGTCGGTCTGGTGGGCGTGACCGGCGTGCGCTCGCGCTTCGTCTGCGTGGCGGGCGGCGCGATCATGATCGTGCTGGGCCTGATCCCCAAGATGGGCGCGCTGGTCGAATCGCTGCCGACCACGGTGCTGGGCGGCGCGGGGCTGGTGATGTTCGGCATGGTCGCCGCGACCGGCATCCGCATCCTCTCGACGGTGGACTTCAAGGGCAACAAGCACAACCTGTTCATCGTCGCCGTCTCGCTGGGCCTCGGCATGGTCCCGATGATCGCGCCCGACTTCAACCAGTGGCTGCCGCATTCGCTGCACACGCTGATCCATTCCGGCATCCTGCTGGCCGCCGTGGCCGCCGTGCTGCTGAACTGGTTCTTCAACGGCGCCCCGCATGCCAGCGACGAGGAGATCGCCGCCGCAGCCCACGCCGCCGAGGCGCATTGATGACGAAACGCCTGCTCATCAGGGGCGCCGAAGTGGTGGTCACCATGGACGGCGCCCGGCGCGAGATCGCAGGCGGGGACATCCTGATCGACGGCGGGGTCATCTCCGCCGTCGGCCCGGGTCTTTCCGCCGAAGGCGCCGAGATCGTCGAGGCCGGGGGCTGCGTCGTCACCCCCGGCTTCGTCAACACCCATCACCACCTGTTCCAGACGCTGACCCGCGCCGTGCCTGCCGCGCAGGATGCGGCGCTGTTCGGCTGGCTGCGCACCCTCTATCCGATCTGGGGCCGCATGGGCCCCGAGGATATCTGGCTGTCCACCCGGATCGGCCTGGCCGAACTGGCGCTCTCGGGCTGCACCTGTTCCTCGGACCACCTCTACCTGTTCCCGAACGGCGCCCGGCTCGACGACAGCATCGAGGCCGCCTCGGAAATCGGCATCCGCTTCACCGCCACCCGCGGCGCCATGTCGATCGGCGAGTCCAAGGGCGGCCTGCCCCCCGACGCGCTGGTCGAGGACGAGGCCGCGATCCTGAAGGACAGCGAGCGCCTGGTCGCGGCCTTCCACGATCCGAATCCCGGCGCCATGGTGCAGGTGGGCCTCGCCCCCTGCTCGCCCTTCTCGGTCAGCCGGGAACTCATGCGCGACGCCGCCATCCTCGCCCGCGAGAAAGGCGTGCGGCTGCACACCCATCTGGCGGAAAACGACGAGGACATCGCCTATTCGCTGGAAAACTTCGGCATGCTGCCCGGCGACTATGCCGAAAGCCTGGGCTGGACCGGCGACGATGTCTGGCACGCGCATTGCGTGAAGCTGTCGGAGAAGGAAATCGACCTCTTCGCCCGCACCGGCACCGGAGTCGCGCATTGCCCCTGTTCGAACGCGCGCCTCGCCTCGGGCATCGCCCCGGTGCGCAAGATGCGCGACGCGGGCGTCCCCGTGGGCTTGGGCGTCGACGGCTCGGCCAGCAACGATTGCAGCCATCTGGGACTCGAGGCGCGGCAGGCCATGCTGGTCGCCCGCCTCAAGGACGGCCCCGCCGCCCTCGGCGCCCGCGAGGCGCTGGAGATCGCCACGCTGGGCGGCGCCCGGGTGCTGGGCCGCAGCGATATCGGCGCGCTGGAACCCGGCAAACGCGCCGATCTGGTGCTCTGGGACGTCTCGGAACTGCCGGCCGCCGGCCAATGGGACCCGGTGGCCGCGCTGGTCTTCTGCGCCCCGATCCGCCCGCGCGCGGTCTATGTGGAAGGCCGCGCCGTGGTGCAGGATCACCACCTGCTGACCGCAGACCCGAATCGCCTGAACGAACAGGCCCGCGCCGCCATCGCCCGGCTCGCGGATTGACAAGGAAAGGACGAAAATGCCCGGTTATCTCACCACCCATGTGCTCGACACCGCCAACGGCACGCCCGCGCAGGGCATGCGGATCGAACTCTACCGCCTCGACCCCGAGCGCCGGCTGATCGCCGAGACCGTCACCAACCACGACGGCCGCACCGACAGGCACATCCTGCCCGAGGCGGAATTCCAGACCGGCGAATACGAACTAGTCTTCCATGTCGGCGCCTGGCTCGACGCCCAGGGACATCAGGCGGCCAAGCCCCGCTTCCTCGACCAGGTGCCCTTGCGCTTCGGCATGTCGGAACAGGACCATTACCATGTGCCGCTGCTGATCTCGCCCTACGGCTTCTCGACCTATCGCGGCAGCTGAGCCGCCGGCGCTTTCTCGGTTTTCCAAATACCCTGGGGGTGAAAGGCCCGGCACGGGCCTGAGGGGGCAAAGCCCCCTCTTTTTCGTTTCCGCAGGGCCCGGCAAAAGATTTTCAACGCATCGTTAAGACAGCAAGGGGAAATGCGTGAATACTCGCAACCCCGCGAAGCGGCTAGTCTTTCCCCAGCTAGACAGGAGACAGAACATGTCCGATTTCGCCGTCATGTGGGATTGGCTCGCCTTTGCCATCCGCTGGACGCATGTCGTCACCGCCATCTGCTGGATCGGCTCGTCCTTCTATTTCGTCGCCCTCGACCTGGGGTTGCGCAAAGTGCCCGGCCTGCCGCCCGGCGCGCATGGCGAGGAATGGCAGGTCCATGGCGGCGGCTTCTACCACATCCAGAAATACCTGGTCGCGCCCGAACGGATGCCTGAGCATCTGATCTGGTTCAAATGGGAAAGCTACATGACCTGGATCTCGGGGGCGGCGCTCCTGATGGTCACCTATTGGGTCGGCTCCGAGCTGTTCCTGATCGACCCCGCCAAGATGGATCTGGCGCCCTGGCAGGCCATCCTGATCTCGGCCGGCTCGCTGTCCATCGGCTGGCTCATCTATACCAACCTGTGCAAGTCGAAGCTGGGCGAGACCCCGACCCTGCTGATGCTGATCCTGTTCGCGCTGCTCATGGTCATGGGCTGGGCCTATAACCAGGTCTTCACCGGCCGCGCGGTCATGCTGCATCTGGGCGCCTTCACGGCGACGATCATGACGGCGAACGTGTTCTTCGTCATCATGCCGAACCAGCGCATCGTCGTCGCCGACCTCAAGGCCGGGCGTCCCGCCGATCCGAAATACGGCAAGATCGCCAAGCTGCGCTCGACGCATAACAACTACCTGACCCTGCCGGTCGTCTTCCTGATGCTGTCGAACCACTATCCGCTGTCCTTCGCCACGGAATACAACTGGGTGATCGCGGGGCTGGTCTTCCTGATGGGCGTGACCATCCGGCATTTCTTCAACACCATGCATGCCGGCGGCGGCATGAAGTGGTGGACCTGGGCGGTGACCACCATCCTGTTCATCGTCGTCATGTGGCTCTCGACCGCGCCGATGTTCCGCCAGACGCTGGAGGAATCCGAGGCCCGCGTCCTGACGCCCACGCAGCAGGCCATGGTCGATGCGCCCGGCTGGGACGAGGCCTATGCAGCGGTCATGGGCCGCTGCAGCATGTGCCACGCCCGCGAGCCGGGCTACGAGGGCATCCATACCGCACCCAAGGGCGTCCTGCTGGAGACCCCCGACGACATCACCCGCGCCGCGCGCGAGATCTATATCCAGGCCGGCGTGACCGATGCCATGCCGCCCGCCAATGTCAGCTTCATGGAGCCGCAGGAACGCCAGGCGATCATCGACTGGTATCGTGGCCTGCCCAGGACCTTTGCGCTGAACTGACCGGCCGTCGCCGCGGGGTTTGCCCATGCCCCGCCGATCGGCTAATACGCTTCTCCGCCGAACCCGGGGAGAAGAGCATGGACAGCAGCAACGGCTGGGAGGCTTCCGCCGAGGCCTGGATCGCCGACATGGGCGAGACCGGCGATTTCTCGCGCCGCCATGTGCTCGACGCGCCGATGCTGGCCCGCATCCGCGGCCGCGGCTTCCGCAACGCGCTGGACGTAGGCTGCGGCGAGGGGCGCTTCTGCCGGATGCTCGGCGCCGAGGGCATCGCGGCGACCGGCATCGACCCGACCCCGAAGCTGATCGAGACCGCGCGCAGCCGCGACCGCGCCGGCACCTATCTGCAGGCCCGGGCCGAGGCCCTGCCCCTGCCCGATGCCGGCTTCGACCTGGTGGTCAGCTACCTGACGCTCATCGACATCGACGACATCCGCGCCGCCATCGCCGAGATGGTGCGCGTCCTGCGTCCGGGCGGCAGCCTGCTGATCGCCAACCTGAACTCCTTCAGCACGGCGGGCGGCTGGAACGGCGATCCCGGCTCGGGCTACCTGATCGACAATTACCTGGAAGAACGCGCGGAATGGGTCAGCTGGCGCGGCATCCTGATCCGCAACTGGCACCGGCCTTTCCATGCCTATATGCAGGTGCTGCTGGCGCAGGGGCTGCGGCTGGTGCATTTCGACGAGCCCGCCCCGCAGGGCGGCGAGCCGCAGCAGGTGGCGCGCTATCGCCGCGCCCCCTATCTGCACGTCATGGAATGGCAGCGGGACGAGGCGGTCAGGCGAACAGACCCCGCACCTCCCGCGCGATGAAATCGGCGAACAGCCGCACCTTCGGGTCCTGCAGGCGGCGATGCGGCGTCAGCACGCCGAATTGCGAGGGAATCGGCGGGTAGTCCGGCAGCACCTCGACCAGCTGCCCCGCGGCCAGATGCTCGGCCACCTCGTAGCGGGGGCGATTGACGATCCCCCTGCCCCCCAGCGCCCAGTTGCTCAGCACGTCGCCGTCGTCGGCGTCGAACTTGCCGTTCACCAGCAGCTTCTGCGGCCCCTCGGGGGTCTGCAGCACCCAGTAATATTCCGGGCTGCGCGGATAGCGCAGCAGCAGGCAGTTATGCGCGGTCAGGTCCTCGGGGCGCCCGGGGCGGCCATGCGCCTCCAGATAGGCCGGGGTCGCCACCAGCACCCGCCGGCATTCCGCGATCCGCCGCCATTTCAGCGCCGAATCCTGCGGCTCGCCCAGGAAGAAGGCCAGGTCGATCCCGTCGGCGATGATGTCCACGTTGCGGTCCGACAGCCGCAGCCGCACCTCGACGCCGGGATATTCGTCGCAGAATTTCGGCACCAGGGGCGCGATCAGCCGCCGCCCCAGGCCCAGGGGCGCCGTCACCCGCAAGGCGCCATGCGGCATGCCGGAAAAGCCCGAGACCACCGCCTCGGCCTCGTCCAGCGTCTCGATCACCCGCCGGGCATTGTCGTAGAAGGCCCGCCCCACCTCGGTCGGCACCAGCTTGCGCGTGGTGCGGTTCAGAAGCCGCACCCCGTAGCGCGTCTCCAGGTCCTTGATGCGGTTCGAAGCGACGGCCGGCGACATGCGCAGGTCGCGCCCGCCGGCGGTGATCGAGCCCAGTTCGACCACCCGGACGAAGACCCGCAGACTTTCAAGATATGGCATGGCTTCAACCCGCCTCTTTCAAGGAATCGCTGAAAGTCTTATGCTCAATCCGAGATTTCGCAAAGAGCAATTCGCATCTAGGCTTTTCCCATACCCAGCCATCCCGAGCGAGGACCGAATGGGCCACGAATTGCGCTTTCTTCTGAACAATACCGAGATCCGCCTGACCGAGGCGGGCTCGCGCGACACGCTGCTGGACTTCCTGCGGCTGAACCGCCGCCTGACCGGCACCAAGGAGGGCTGCGCCGAAGGCGATTGCGGCGCCTGCACCGTTCTGGTCGGCCGGCTGCATGAAGGCCGGCTGCATTACGAGCCGATCAACGCCTGCATCCGCTTCCTGGCCTCGTGCCACGGCTGCCATGTCGTCACCGTCGAGCACCTGCGCGGCGCCGATGGCGGGCTGCACCCGGTCCAGGCCGCCATGGTCGAGCATCACGGCAGCCAATGCGGCTTCTGCACGCCGGGCTTCGTCATGGCGCTTTACGGGCTGTGGATGCAGAACCCGCGCCCCGACATGCTGGCGATCGAGACGGCGCTGCAGGGCAACCTGTGCCGCTGCACCGGCTACGAGCCGATCGTGAAGGCCGCCTTCGCCGCCTCGGAAGCCGGCGGGCAGCACATGGACGCGCTGACCGTCGAGCGCGACCGCGTCACCGCCGCCCTGCAAGCCATCCCGGCCGAGCGGGTCGAGGTCTCGCGCGGCGAGGACCGCGCCATCCTGCCGGCCGATGCCGCCGACCTCGCGCAGGTGCTGGCCGAGAACCCCAAGGCCACCATCGTCGCCGGCGCCACGGACGTGGGCCTGTGGGTGACGAAATTCCTGCGCGACATCTCTCCGGCCGTGTTCATCGGCCACCTGCAGGACCTCAAGCGGATCGAACTCGCGGACGGCCGTATCACCATCGGCGCCGGCGTGACCTATACCGAGTTCGAGCCCTTCCTGCGCGAACATTTCCCCGAGGCGGTGGATTACTGGCTGCGCATCGGCGGCTGGCAGGTCAGGAACGCCGGCACCATCGGCGGCAATGTCGCCAACGGCTCGCCCATCGGCGAGACGCCGCCCCTGCTGATCGCGCTGGGGGCCACGCTGCGGCTGCGCAGCGCCGGGGGCACACGCGAATTGCCCATCGAGGATTACTTCATCGAATACGGCAAGCAGGACCGCCGCCCCGGCGAATTCGTCGAGGCGATCACCGTGCCGCTGAAGGGCGAGGCTAAGATCGCCGCCTACAAGGTCAGCAAGCGCCATCACGCCGACATCACCGCCTCGGCCGCCGCCTTCCGGGTGGAAACCGACGGCGCCACGATCATCGACGCCCGCGTCGCCTTCGGCGGCATGGCCGCGACGCCGAAACGCGCCACCCAGGCCGAGGCGGCGCTGAAGGGCCAGCCCTTCACCGCCGAGACCTTCGAGGCCGCTGCGCGTGCGGTCGCAAACGACTTCCAGCCGCTCAGCGACTGGCGGGCCAGCAAGGAATATCGCCAGCAACTCGCCGCCAACTTCTTCCGCCGCTTCTGGCTTGAACAGCAGGGCGCAGACCACCGCCTGAGGAGGGTCGAATGAAACAGGACGTTTTCGTCAAGGGCGCCGCCCATACCCCCATCATCCATGACTCGGCCGTGAAACATGTCACCGGCCAGGCCGATTACACCGACGACCTGCTGGAGCCGGTCGGCACGCTGCACGCCTATCTTGGCCTTTCCACCGTCGCGCATGGCCGCATCGTCTCGATGGATCTCGACGCGGTGCGCAAGGCCCCCGGCGTGCATCTGGTGCTGACCGCCGCGGACATTCCCGGCCATAACGACATCTCGCCCACCGGGCTGCACGACGAACCGCTGCTGGCCGAGGACGAGGTGCAGTTCCATGGCCAGCCGATCTTTGCCGTGGTGGCCGAGACCCGCGACCAGGCCCGCCGCGCCTGCCAGCTGGCCCGCGTGGAATACGAGGAACTGCCCTTCGCCATCGACGCCATCTCGGCCCGCGACGCCGGGCTGGGCTATGTGACCAAGCCGCTGAAGCTCAAGCGCGGCGACATGGCCGAAATGGACCGCGCGCCCCGGCGCATGTCCGGCCGGCTGACGGTCGGCGGGCAGGAACATTTCTACCTGGAAAGCCAGATCGCCTTCTCGATCCCCGGCGAGGACGACGAGGTCACGGTCAACGTCTCGACCCAGCATCCCAGCGAGGTGCAGCACATGGTCGCCCATGTGCTGGGCGTGCCCTCGAACGCCGTGGTGGTGAACGTGCGCCGCATGGGCGGCGGCTTCGGCGGCAAGGAATCGCAGATGAACCCCTTCGCCTGCATCTCGGCGCTGGCTGCCAAGAAGCTCAAGCGCGCCGTCAAGCTGCGCCCCGACCGCGACGACGATTTCTCGATCACCGGCAAGCGCCACGATTTCGTCATCGACTACGAGGTGGGCTATGACGAGACCGGCAAGATCCACGCCGTCGATGCCGATTTCTATGCCCGCTGCGGCTTTTCCTCCGACCTCTCCGGGCCGGTGACCGACCGGGCGCTGTTCCATGCCGACAACGCCTATTACTACCCGGCGGTCGAGCTGCGCAGCCATCCGATGAAGACCAACACCTGCTCGAACACCGCCTTCCGCGGCTTCGGCGGCCCGCAAGGGGTGGTCATGGCCGAGCGCATTGTCGAGGACATCGCCTATCAGCTCGGCCGCGACCCGCTGGAGATCCGCAAGCTGAACCTCTACGAGAACGGCCAGCTCACCCCCTATCACCAGGAGGTCGAGGACCAGATCCTGCCGCGCATCTTCGAGGAGCTGGAGGCCAGCAGCGACTATCACGCCCGCCGCCAGGCGGTGCTGGACTGGAACGCGCGCGCCGAAAGCGAGGGCGGCGCGATCCGCAAGGGCATCGCCCTGACCCCGGTCAAGTTCGGCATCAGCTTCACGGCGACCTGGTACAACCAGGCCGGCGCGCTCATCCACATCTATTCCGACGGCTCGATCCACCTGAACCACGGCGGCACCGAGATGGGCCAGGGCCTGAACACCAAGGTCGCCCAGGTGGTGGCCGAGGCGCTGGGGGTCAGCATCGACCGCATCAGGATCACCAAGACGACGACCGAGAAGGTGCCGAACACCTCGGCCACCGCGGCCTCGTCGGGCTCGGACCTGAACGGCATGGCGGCGCTGGACGCCTGCCGGCAATTGATCGAGCGGCTGACCGCCTTCGCCGCCGAGGCCAGGGGCGTGCCGCCCGAACTGGTCAGCATCGGCGAGACGGTGCAGATCGGCAACGAGGAAATGCCCTTCGAGGATTTCATCAACACCGCCTATCTGGCGCGGATCCAGCTGTCGGCGGCGGGCTTCTACAAGACCCCCAAGATCCACTGGAACCGCGACACCGGGCAGGGCCGGCCGTTCTATTACTTCGCCTATGGCGCCGCCTGTTCCGAGGTCTCGGTCGACACGCTGACCGGCGAATACGTGATCGAGCGCGCCGACGTGCTGCACGACGTGGGCCGCAGCCTGAATCCCGCGCTCGACAAGGGCCAGGTCGAGGGCGCCTTCGTCCAGGGTACCGGCTGGCTGACCAGCGAGGAACTGTGGTGGGACCAGAAGGGCCGGCTGCGCACCCACGCGCCCTCGACCTACAAGATCCCTCTGGCCTCGGACCGGCCCAAGGTCTTCAACGTCGCGTTGGCCGACTGGTCGGTGAACCGCGAGGCGACGATCAAGCGGTCGAAAGCGGTGGGCGAGCCGCCCTTCATGCTGGGCATCTCGGTCTTCCAGGCGCTGAACATGGCGGTGGCGAGCTTCAACGGCTACCGCGAAAACCCGCGCATCGACGCCCCGGCCACCCCCGAGCGCGTGCTGATGGCCATCGAGCGGCTGCGGCCATGATCCGGGTCGAGATCACCCGCACGCGCGGCTCCTCGCCGCGCGAGAAAGGGGCGGCGATGTTCGTCACCCCCGAGGGACTGACCGGCACCATCGGCGGCGGCCAGCTGGAATATATGGCCATCGACCGCGCCCGGCAGATGCTGGCGCGCGGCGAGACCGCCGCCCGCATGGACGTGCCCCTGGGCCCCGAGATCGGGCAATGCTGCGGCGGAAGGGTCGAGCTTGCCCTGACCCGCGTGGCCGAAGCCCCGGCCGGCCCCGAGCATCCGCAGGTGCTGATCTTCGGCGCCGGCCATGTCGGCCGGGCGCTCGCCAAGGCCCTGGCGCTCCTGCCGCTGCGCCCGGTCCTGATCGACCAGCGCGCAAGCGAACTGGCGCAAGCGACAGGCGAGACCCGCCTGACCCCCCTGCCCGAGGCCGAGATCCGCAATGCCCCCTTCGGCACCAGCCACATCATCGTCACCCATGACCACGCGCTGGACTTCCTGCTGGCGGCCGAGGCGCTGCGCCGCCTGGACGCGCCCTATATCGGCATGATCGGCAGCCGGACGAAACTGGCGCAGTTCCGCCGCTTCGCCCGCGCCCAGGGGCTCGACACCGACCGGCTGACCTGCCCCATCGGCGCCGGCTGGTCGCGCGACAAGCGCCCCGAGGTCATCGCCGCCTTCACCGCCGCCGAGATCATCGGCCGCCTGACCGAAACCGTTTCACCGTTTGAAAAATACTCATGCGACAGCTGATCCGGGGGCGCACGCTCTCCTTCCACGCCGACCCCGCCGAGGTCGAGAACGCCTTCACCTATCACGAGGACGGCGCCGTCATCACCGAGAACGGCAAGATCGCCGCCATCGGCGACTATGCCGGCCTGCGCGACCCCGCCCTGCCGGAGATCGACCACCGGCCGCACCTGATCCTGCCCGGCTTCATCGACACCCATATCCATTTCCCGCAGGTGCAGGTGATCGCCAGCTGGGGGGCGCAGCTGCTCGACTGGCTCAACACCTATACCTTCCCCGAGGAATCGCGTTTCGCCCAGCAGGGCCATGCGCCGCTGATGGCCGAGAAATTCCTCGACCTGCTCCTCCAGCACGGCACCACCACCGCCGTCGCCTTCTGCTCGGTGCATCCGCAATCGGCCGAGGCGCTGTTCTCGGCCGCCGAGGCGCGGGGCATGGCGATGGTCGCCGGCAAGGTGATGATGGACCGCAACGCTCCCGAGGCGGTCCTGGACACCCCGCAGCAAGGCTATGACGACAGCAAGCGGCTCATCGAAAAATGGCACCGCCGCGGCCGCCAGCACTATGCCATCACCCCGCGCTTCGCCATCACCTCGACGCCCGAGCAGATGGAGATGACCGGGCAGCTGGTGCGCGAACATCCCGATTGCCATATCCAGACGCATCTGTCCGAGAACAAGGACGAGATCGCCTTCACCCTCAGCCTCTATCCGCAGGCGCGCGACTATCTCGACATCTACGAGACCTACGGGTTGCTTTCGGATAAGCTGCTGCTCGGCCATTCCATCCACCTGGAACCGCGCGAGATCGCCCGCATGGCCGAGACCGGCTCGCGCGCGGTGTTCTGCCCGACCTCGAACCTGTTCCTGGGCTCGGGCCTTTTCGACGAGGCGGGCCTGCGCGCCGCGGGCGTGGTCAGCGGCATCGCCACCGATGTCGGCGGCGGCACCAGCTACTCGATGCTGCAGACCCTGAACGAGGGCTACAAGATCCTGCAGCTGCGCGGCCAGAAGCTGCATCCCTATGCCGCCTTCCACTGGATGACGCGCGGCAATGCCCTGGCGCTCGGCATGGCCGACCGCATCGGCACGCTCGACCCCGGCAGCGATGCCGACCTGGTGGTGCTCGACAGCCGCGCCACGCCTGCGATGGCGCTGCGCATGGACCGGGCCGAGACCCTGGCCGAAGAGCTTTTCATCCTGCAGATCCTCGGCGACGACCGCGCCATCGCCCAGACCTATATTGCCGGGAAACCGATGCTCGGGTGAGGTGGGGACTAAGGGTGCCAAAGAAAGGATAAGCATGCGCAAGCGAAAGCAATAGCGTGCGCAAGCCCGTCAACCGTATTTTCTCCGGCGGGCTGATTTGCACCAGCAGATCGGCCACTTCGCTGCGATCGTAGGTGCGCGCGCTGCGGCCCGCCGGGACGATTCCGCGCGCATCAAGGGAAACCGGCAAAGACCCCATATTCGAATGAATCAAAGACTTAGAGATACTGTCACCACCTGATGAAGGAGGTGACACATGCTGGAGGGGAGGTTTCGGAGAAGGTTGAAATGGTCTGGGGCTTTGCGGTCCCGGCCCGTAGCGGCGGACGGCGGCAATGGCCCGAGGCGCTTCGTGCCATGGCGGTCGAGCGGATCGAGGCCGGCGAAGGGCTCCGGGAGATCGCCGAGGAGATCGGGGCCAGAAAGTCCCTGGTGGCACACTGGGCCAAGAACGCGAAGCGCAAAGACCCCATGCCGGCGTTCTTCGAGGTCGCGCCGCCTTCGCTGGTGAAACCCGACCGTAAGCGGAGCACGGCCGTTGCGCCGGAAGATGCGGCTCCGACCCTGGTTGAGGTCGTGCAGCGCGACCAGCGCCGTCACCTCCAGCTTGCGCACCAGCCGCAGGATCGACAGCTGCTGGTGGATGTCGAGGTGGTTTGTCGGCTTGTCCAGCAGCAGGATCCGCGGCTCCTGCGCCAGCGCGCGGGGCAGATGGACGCGCTGGCGCTCGCCTCCCGAAAGCCCCTCCCGATACGATAGCGTTCGGCCTTGCCCGACATGCCGACGCGGGCAAGGGCATGGGCCACGATCCGGTCATCCCCGGGGCCGAAGGAGCGCAGCATGGAAAGCCAGGGCTGCGGCCCAGCTCGACCGCATCGCGCACGATCACCCGTTCCGCGGTATCAGCCGGCTGCGCGACGAAGGCCACCATCCGCGCGGCCCGGCGCCGCGACAGGCGGGTCTGGTCGATCCCGTCGAGCCGGACCCTGCCCGTCGAGGGCGTCAGCACCCCCGCGACCAGCCGCAGCTCCATCGATTTTCCCGAGCCGTTGGAGCCGACAAGGCCGAAGGTCTTGCCCTTGCGCACATGCAACGCAATGTCCTGCCCGATGGCGGTTTGACCCGCCCGCCAGCTTGCCTCCTCCAGCCGGATCATGCGCGCTGCCTCCGTCCCCGGATCAGGATGACGGCGAAGCCCGGCACGCCGACGAGCGCGGTGATCACACCGATGGGCAGCACCTGCCCCGGCACGATCACGCGCGAAACGACATCGGCCATGACCAGGAACACCGCGCCGATCAGCGCCGAGGCCGGCACCGCCAACCGCACGTCGGACCAGCGCACCCCGCTCATGTTGCCCATCATCCATATGTGGACGGCCCTGTCCCTGCAAGATGATGGCAAAGAGATGATAGGATCGTTTGCGTTCATATGTCCGGTCTGTTGGTGCGCTCGCACATGAACGCTGGCCAAGATGGGTTCCGCGACGTGAGTTCCAAACAGTAGGACGACCTGTAACGACCGGTGGATGATACGGAGTGACACAGGTCTCGGATCGATCGAACACGCCATCTGCCTTTTCTTGCAAGTCCACACTTCAGTTCAGACCGATGGCTTTCTTTTCCTGCTGAACTCGGGCGGCACGTCGTTGAACCAGACCGATGTGCCCTGCGCTTGCTCGCCCAGCCCCAGCGCATAAAGCATCTTGGTGGTGGACTGGCCGATGGTCACCACGCGTTCGGGCGCGTCGTCGAACACGAGGGTCTGGCCGCAATTCCCGATGGAAAGCGGATAATCGGTCGCCGGCGCCATGCCCGCCGCAAGACCGCAGATCGCAACAGCGCCGAAACGGCTTCTGAGGGCCATTCTCTGTCTCCGATGAGGGGAAAAACGCTCACCGGACAGCGCAGCCCTGGAAAAGGGCACGCATCAGCAGCAATATCGCCAGGAAAACTCAGACGTCTGGCGCGCGTGCCGCATCGCGCGCTATAGGGACGGGGGGAAAGGGTTTTCGGTGAGCAGAATCGCGCCATCATCTGCACGCGTTCGTCCGGCTTGCGGCCGGGTGCTGGCGCTGCTCATGGTCTTGCCCTTCGTGCTGCTGTCGCTGATGGCCCAGGGCACGATGGTCGCGGCCGGGCCGACGCCGCAAAGCTTCATGATGGTGCTTTGCGCCGATCACCTGCCGGTCGAGATGGTGCTGGATGATGACGGCAGCGTCATTACGGCCGATGAATACCGCGCCCGGCAGGATGCGCCCATCCCCAAGACGCCGAAGCCGCCCTGCGACTGGTCGGCCCACGCCCAGCCGGTTCTGGAGACGGCGCCCACGGTGCAATCGGCCAAGCCGGATGCACCCCGTCCCGCCGAACCGGCACCCGCCCATGACTTGCGCATCCTGCGCGCGCAGGTGCTGGCGCCCTCGGCCCGGGGGCCGCCCGCCGTCTGATCCTCGCCATCGCCCACTGGGGGCGGTGAACGCAGTTTCAGACACGAGATAGAACCATGAAATCCAGAATTCTGGCCGCCCCGATGCTGGGCGCGCTTTTCCTTGGCCTCCTTGCCGCCTCGGCCTCGGCCGATCCCTTGTCGCACGGAGATCTGCTGCTTTCGGACGGCTATGTCCGCGCCATGCCGCCCAATGCGCCGGTGGCAGGCGGCTATGTCACCCTCGCCAACAAGGGCAGCCAGGACGACCGCCTGGTCGCGGCCCGTTCGCCGCGGGCGGGCGCGGTGCAGATCCACGAGATGACCATGAAGGGCGACGTGATGAAGATGCGCGAACTGCCCGATGGCCTGCCGGTCCCGGCGGGAGGCTCGGTCGAGCTGAAGCCCGGGGGCTATCACCTGATGTTCCTGCGGGTCGCAGAACCCTTTGCCGAGGGAGAGACCGTCGAGGCGACGCTGGTCTTCGAGAAGGCGGGCGAAGTCGCCCTGCCGTTCGCGGTGCGCGCCATGCATGCCGCGCCCGCAGGCCACCAGGGCCATGCTTCGGATCATTCGGGCCATTGAGCGCCCGCTCCCAGCCAATACCGGCCCTGCCTTGGCGGGCCGTCGCATGTGCGAGGACTCCATGTCTGCAATTCCCGATACCGCTCGCCAGGGTGTGGGCGACCTTTATCGCGCCGTCTGGCGCTGGCATTTCTATGCCGGGCTGCTGGTGCTGCCCTTCATGATCACGCTGTCGATCACCGGCGCGATGTATGTCTTCCGCGACGAGATCGACAACTGGTATCACGCCGACCTCAAGCGCGTGCAGGTGCAGGACAGCCAAAGGCTGGCACCGACCGCGCAGGTCGCCTCGGCCCTGGATGCGGTTCCGGGCACGGCGGTCAAATACACCGACCCGGCCGACCCCGGCGCCTCGACCGAGGTCACCGTCAGCACGGATCGCGGCAGGATGGCGGTCTATGTGAACCCCTATAACGGCCTGGTGCTGGGGGCGATGCCGGACCGCACGACCCTGATGTGGACGGTCCGCACGCTGCACAGCTTCAAGTATTTCGGCACCTGGACGCGCTATCTCATCGAGATCGCGGCGGGCTGGTCGATCCTGCTGGTCGGCACCGGCATCTGGCTGTGGTGGCCGCGCGGGCAGAAGGGCGGCATCGTCTCGGTCCGGGGCCGGCCGCGGCGGCGGGTATTCTGGCGCGACCTGCATGCGGTGACGGGGCTGTTCGTGGGCTTCTTCATCGTCTTCCTGGCCGTCACGGGCATGCCCTGGTCGGGGGTCTGGGGCGGCAAGGTGAACGAATGGGCCAACGGCAATAATTTCGGCTATCCGAACGGAGTGCGGGTGAACGTGCCGATGTCGCAGCAGAAGCTGGATGAGATTGCCAAGACCTCCTGGTCGCTGGAACAGGCGCAGATCCCTGAAAGCCCGGCGCCCGGCGGCACCCCGATCACGCTGGACGATGCGGTCGCGACCTTCGACCGGCTGGGCCTGCATCGCGGCTATGCCGTCGGCCTGCCGCAAAAGCCCGAGGGCGTGTTCAGCGGTTCGGTCTATCCCGACGACCTGAGCCGGCAGCGCGTGGTGCATCTGGACCAGTATGGCGGGCAGCCGCTGCTGGACATGGGCTATGCCGATTACGGCCCGCTGGGGAAATGGCTGGAATGGGGCATCAACACCCATATGGGCCAGACCTTCGGCGTGCTGAACCAGATCATCCTGCTGGCGGCTTGCGCGGCCATCGTGCTGCTGGCGGTCTCGGCCGCGGTGATGTGGTGGAAGCGCAGGCCCTCGGGTTCGCTCGGCGTGCCGCCGCTGCCGCAGGACCGGCGGGTGTTTCGCGGCCTGATCGCGATCCTCGCGGTCGGCGGCGTGATCTTCCCGCTGGTCGGCGCCTCGCTGCTGGTCATGCTGGCGCTGGACATGGCCTATGTCCGGCTGTCGAGGCGTAACCCCGCGGTCGCGGCCTGATCCGCTATCGCCGTGTCCACCGTGACTTCTCCCTCGCGCGGCTCCGATCGGGCTGCGCGAGAAACCCCGCACAAAGATATGTCATGTCACCTTAGCACTACTTTGGCAGAAGTTTGTTGAGTATTTTTCGCCACTTCCTACGGCAGTGGGGACAGTTGGGCGGCGGCTGGCTGAGCTGGATCAGAATCGTCTGCCTGATAGCTGGTAGGCTCGGTCGCGGCGGGGCAGCTAGGGCCCTTTTTTCCCGGTCGCCGGTCGCGGGCGACCGCGCAAGAACCATGTCCCCGATGTCCCATCTCGTCCGGCGCAGGAGATGCTTGAGAATGCGAAGTGGCAGGCCGTGAGTTGGCGGCGCGGCACGAAAGGCAGGCTCTCAGCCCGGTTCGCTGCCATGCGTGTCCGCGTCGCCGACGGACCGCCACAGCGCATTGGCAATCGCAGCGCATTGGCAATCCTGGCCAGCAGCATCTGCCCGGCGAGGAGGTCTGGCTGGTCGGCGAGCACCGTTCCACCGGCAAGCGCAAATACGACCTCAGCAACCTGCCGGCCGACACGCCGCTCAAGAAACTGGCCGGGGCCATCAAGGCCCGTTGCGTGCGCTTCCTCCCAAGGAAAACTGGCCGGATCGCAGGATCATCGCCACGCAATATGACCCGGCCCCCAGGCGCGCCAGCGCCGCGGCCCGGCGCAGCGCGCCTCGATCAGGCTAGGCCACCGCCCGGCGGTAAAGATGCCATGTCGCATGGCCGAGGATGGGCAGGACGACGATCAGCCCGGCGAACAGCGGGATCATCCCCAGCACCAGCGAAACGGCCACGATCAGCCCCCAGAGGGCTGTCGTCCCCGGATTGCGGCGCGCCACGGCAAGCGAGGTTGCCAGCGCCACCGGCACCCCCACCGGGCGGTCGATCAGCATCGGAAACGACACCAGGCTGACGCAGAGCACCACGGCCGCGAAGACGAAGCCGACGGCGAACCCGGCCAGGATCATCGTCCAGCCCGCGCTGCTGGTGACCGCGTCGCGCAGGAAGACGAGGAGGCTGTCATAGGGCTCGGGTCCGAGGGTGACGGCCCAGATCGCATGGGCGGCGATAAGCCAGAAGGCGAAGATCACCGCAAGAAGGCAGCCCAGCGCCAGCACCGGCCCCAGCACCCGGCCGCTCAGCGTGGCCAGCACCGCGCCCCAATCCGTCTCCTCGCCCCGCTCGCGCCGCCGGCTCATCTCGTAGAGGCCGAGAGCCGCGACCGGCCCGATCAGGGGAAAGCCCGCGGCCAGCGGAAAGAGCAGATGCACCTGTCCGGCGTTGAAGGCCCAGGCGGCAAGGACGAAGCCGATCACCGGATAAAGCGCCACCGCGGTGATCACATCGGTGCGGAGCGCGCCGAAATCCTCGACGCCCTTGCGAAGCGCCGCGCGAATGTCGCCCAGGCCGATCTGGTTGACCTCGGGCAGGGCCATCTCGTGGCTGCCGATCCCGTCCACCGCCGCGCCGGCGCCGCGGCCGATGCCGGCGAGCCTCTGCGCGCTCCAGCTGAGCGGGTTTCCAATCGTTTCTCGGTGCATGGCTGCATCCTCCCTTCCTGGAGGGCCCGGAACCGGGCGAGGCGCCAGCCGGAGAACCCGGCTCGCCGCCCGCGAACATGTCGGGCCGAACCGTCCTCGGCCGCCAGTCTAGCAGATGCAGCGTCAGGTTGCACGCCCGGAATCGACGCGATTACGCGCTTCCCGCCCTTGGCCGCGCAGGCCGCACCACCGGCGGCATCCGCATGCTGCGCCCCGGCTGCCGGGAGAGGTCAGCCCGCCTGGCCGTCCTTCAACGGGTGCTCGACCAGCGCGAACCCCGCCGTGGCGAGGATGATCGCGCGCAGGAGAACCGGTTCTGTCCTCAAACGGTCGCGGCACGAGTGAAGCCTTTGGTGCGCGGCGTCCATCGGCTGGTGGCCGATGGCGGCGAGCGACATGTTCAGCTGCGGGACGGCTTCATGGCCGATGGCGCGGACAAGCAGCAAACGGACAGGCGGGAACGCGCTTTCCTGGCAGCTTGGCCGCAAGGACTATACGGTTTCCATCCTGAAGGCCGCCTTGCCGGCCGTGCCGTATGGACTGGCCGAAAGAGCAGAGAGAGGAGAGCCGGGATGCAGATATTCCTCCAGGACAGTCACGCTTATCCGGGCTGTCGCGCAAGATTGCCCGCTGATCCACCTGCAGGCGAGATCGACGTCGTCCTGTGCTTTGCCGACGGGATCGAGGCGCCAGGCCGCCTCGCCCCATCGGCTGACGGTCTTCGGCTGGAAATCGCAAGCTATCGCACCGCGGCGGGAACCTCGATCCCGCGCAAGACATGGTTGCTGCAGCAGGACGATGCGGGCTGGAAAATAACCGCAAGATGCACGGACCTCGCATAAGGCAGGTGCCGCATGGCCTCCGCGGCATTGCGCGGCGCGCTGGTATCAGCGCATGCGTGATCACCAATACGGTCCTCGCCTCCGGTCGGTCGGGACCCCGTCCCCATATCGCCCGACCGAGTGATCGACGGCCTCGACGATGACGGCAAAAGGCCGACCCGCTGCTTGCCTTACACAAGCCGGCCGGACAGCTGCGGCGGTCAGGCGCCCGAGCCTTCCAGCCGCGATTGCGACAGCTTCAGCAGACCCTTCTGCAGCAGGATGAACACCAGCAGCAGCACGCCGATGACGATCTTCGTCCACCAGCTCGACAGCGTGCCGTCGAAGACGATGTAGGTCTGGATCAGCCCCATGGTCAGCACGCCGACCAGCGTGCCGAACATGTAGCCCGCGCCTCCGGTCAGCAGCGTGCCGCCGATCACCACCGCCGCGATGGCGGTCAGCTCCGTTCCCACCGTCGCCAGCGAATAGCCCGAGCCGGTATAGATCGAGAACACGATGCCCGAGAGTCCCGCCATCAGCCCGGAAAAGGCATAGACCAGCATCGTCGTGCGGCCCTGCCGGACGCCCATCAGCCGCGCCGTCGCCTCGCCACCGCCAAGCGCATAGACGGATGCGCCGAAGCGGGTCTTGTGGGCGACGACCATGCCCGCCAGCACCGTCAGCAGCATGACCACCCCGATCAGCGTCAGCCGGCCCTTGCCGGGCATCAGCCAATAGGCCGATTGCAGGGTCTTGTAGAAGGGATGCGCGATCGGCACCGAGTCGATCGACAGCATATAGGCCGCGCCGCGCGCCAGGAACATGCCGGCCAGCGTGACGATGAAGGCGGGCATGGCCAGCCGGTCGATCAGGAAGCCCATGGCCGCGCCGAAGGCGGTGGTCAGGGCCAGTAGCAGGGCGAAGACGACCAGCGGGTGCAGCGACGTTTCGCGCAGGATCACGGCGATGAAGACGCCGGAAAAGGCGATGACGCTGCCCACCGACAGGTCGATGCCGCCCGACAGGATCACCAGCGTCATGCCGACCGCGACGATGCCCAGATAGGCGTTGTCGGTCAGCAGGTTGCCCACCACCCGCGTGGACAGGATGTTGGGGAATTGCAGCCAGCACAGCAGATAGGCCAGCAGGAAGATCACGACGGTCGCGTAAAGCGGCAGGGCGCGGGTGTTCATTTCGCGGCTCCTCGGTGCAGCGCGGCCTCGCGGCTGGCGCGGTGGCTGTCGCGCCACAGCCGCCATTCCCCGGCGATGCGTGGCGATTGCAGCACCAGGATCACCAGCACCAGCCCGGCCTTGATGACCAGGTTGTATTCGGACGGGAACCCGGCCAGCAGGATGCCGGTGTCGATGGTCTGGATGATCAGCGCCCCGATCAGCGAGGCGATGATGGAGAACCGCCCGCCCAGCAGGGAATTGCCGCCGATCACCACGGCTAGGATGGCGTCGAGCTCCAGCCACAGCCCGGCATTGTTGGCGTCGGCGCCGCGGATGTCGGCGGTAACGACGATCCCGGCCAGCGCCGCGCAAAGCCCCGAGACGACATAGACCGCGATCAGCAGCACCGTGGCGTTCACCCCGGCCAGGGCGCTGGCGCGGCGGTTGATGCCGATGGATTCGACCAGCAGGCCAAGCGCGGTGCGCCGCATCAGCGCCGCCATGCCCAGACCGCAGGCCAGCCACAGCCAGGCCGGCACCGGCAGGCCCAAGAGGCTGCCCGAGCCGAAGAAGGCGAAGCCCGCGTCGGTGAAGGTCAGGATGCGGCCCTCGGTGATCAGCTGGGCGATGCCGCGCCCCATGGTCATCAGGATCAGCGTGGCGACAAAGGGCTGGATGCCGACCACGGCGACCAGCAGCCCGTTCCACAGCCCGGCGAGCGCGCCGGCGGCCAGCGCCAAGAGCAGCGCGGGCACCAGCCCCCAGCCGCCGGCCACGGCCGAGGCGGCGACCGCGCCGCAGATCGCCATGGTGGTGCCGACCGACAGGTCGATGCCGCGCGTGGCGATGACCAGGGTCATGCCGACCGCCAGCAGCGCCACCGGCGCGCCGCGCTTCAAGACGTCGATCATCGGCCCGACCAGCCGGTCGCCGCTGATGCCGATCTTCAGGAAACCCGGATAGAACACCGTCACCAGCGCCACCAGCAGCGCCAGCGCGACCAGTTGCGGGGCAATGCGTTTCAGCAGGGTCATGCCGCCACCTCCCCGCCGGCGATGGCGCGCATGATCTCGGCCCCGGTCAGGCGCGGCCCCGAAAGCTCCGCGACATGGCGGCGGTCGCGCAGCACGATCACCCGGTCGGCGCTGGCGACCAACTCGTCGATCTCGCTCGATACCAGCAGGATCGACATGCCGGCCTGGGTCAGCGCGCGGATCAGGCGCAGGATCTCGGCATGGGCGCCGACGTCGATGCCGCGCGTCGGCTCGTCCAGGATCAGGAAACGCGGGTTCATCGCCAGCCAGCGGGCAAGGATGGCCTTCTGCTGGTTGCCGCCGGACAGCTCGCCGATAGGCTTTTCCCGGCCCGAGGTGCGGATGTCGAGCCGCTTGATATAGTCGTCGGCGATGCGGTTCTGTTCGCTGCGCGGGATGGGCCGCGCCCAGCCGCGCCGGGCCTGCAGGCCCAGGATGATGTTCTCGCGGATCGACAGTTCGGCGACGATGCCGTCGGTCTTGCGCTCTTCGGGGACGAAGCCGAACCCTTCGGCGATGGCGGCGCGCGGGCTGGACAGGTCCAGCCGGGACTGCGCGTCGCTGGCCTCGCCCGATTGCGCGGGACGCACGCCGAACATCATCTCGGCGCTTTCGGTCCGGCCCGAGCCCAGCAGGCCCGCCAGCCCCACCACCTCGCCCTGCCCCACGGTCAGGTCGAAGGGCTCGACCACGCCGCGCCGGCCGAAGCCGCGGAATTCCAGCAAGGGAGGACGGGCGGCGGCGGTCCGGGCCGCCTGCTCGGCCACCTCATGCTCCAGCGCGCGGCCCAGCATGTGCTCAATCAGCTTCACCCGGTCCAGCTCGGCCGTGCGCTCGGTGACGATCTTGCGGCCGTTCCGCAGCACGGTCACGCGGTCGGTCAGGTCGAACACCTGGTCGAGGAAATGCGACACGAAGACGATGCCCAGACCGCGCTCGCGCAGCCCCCGCACCACGTCGAAGACCATGCGCACCTCGGCCGCGTCCAGGCTGGCGGTCGGCTCGTCCAGGATCAGCACCTTGCCCGACAGCGCCACGGCGCGGGCGATGGCGACGATCTGCTGGATGGCGACGGAATAGCTGCCCAAGTCGCGGTCCACGTCGATGTCCAGCCCATAGGGCCGCAGCGTCTCGCGCGCCCCGGCCCGCAGGGCGCGGCTGTCGATCAGCCCCCAGCGGCGCGGCTCGCGGCCGAACATCAGGTTCTGCGCCACGGTCAGGTTGGGCAGCAGGTTCACCTCTTGATAGACCGTGCCGATGCCCTGCTCCTGCGCTTCGACGGTCGATTGCGGGTCGATGGTCGCGCCGTCCAGGGTGATGGTGCCGCCGTCGCGGCGATAGGCGCCGGTCAGGCATTTGATCAGCGTGGACTTGCCGGCGCCGTTCTCGCCCAGCAGCGCATGGACCTCGCCGGCGGCCAGGTCGAAATCCACCGCGTCGAGCGCCTTCGTTCCCGGGAATGTCTTGGTCAAAGACCGGATGGTCAGCAGCATCGCGCCCCTCCTCGGCTCGGCGCGGGCCGCCGCATGGACGGCCCGGCCGCCGGCTGTCAGTAGCCCAGGCCCTTGCGGCGCTCGTATTCGCCGGCCGGGTCGTCGGCTTGCGTGTAGAGCTTCGACTCGGTCTGCAGGAACTTCGCCGGCTGGGTGCCGTCCTTCCAATAGGCGGCGAGCGCGTCGAAGGCCGGGCCGGCCATGTTCGGCGTCAGCTCGACGGTGGCATTCGCCTCGCCATTGGCCATGGCCTGGAACAGGTCCGGCACGCCGTCGATGGACACGACCAGAATGTCGGTGCCCGGCTTCAGTCCGGCCTCCTTGATGGCCTGGATCGCGCCGACGGCCATGTCGTCGTTATGGGCGTAAAGCGCGCAGATGTCCTTGCCGCCGTTCTCGGCCTGCAGGAAGCTCTCCATCACCTCCTTGCCCTGGGCGCGGGTGAAGTCGCCGGTCTGGCTGCGCACGATCTTCAGGTTGTCGTGCCCGGCCAGCGCGTTCTCGAAGCCCTTCTTGCGGTCGATGGCGGGGCTGGAACCGGTGGTGCCCTGCAACTCGACCACGCGGCATTCCTTGTCGCCGACGGTATCGACCAGCCATTTGCCCGCGACCTCGCCCTCATGCACCAAGTTCGAGCCGACGGCGGTCAGGTAAAGATCGTCCGAGCTGTCCACCTGCCGGTCCAGCAGCACGACCGGGATCTCGGCCTCCTTCGCCTCTTGCAGCACGGCGTCCCAGCCGGTGGCGACGACCGGGGCCAGCAGGATCGCGTCCACGCCCTGCGCGATGAAGGAGCGGATCGCGGCGATCTGGTTTTCCTGCTTCTGCTGCGCGTCCGAGAATTGCAGCTTCAGGCCGCGTTCCTCGGCCTGGGTCTTGGTCAGCGTGGTCTCGGCCGCGCGCCAGCCGGATTCCGAGCCGATCTGGGAAAAGCCGACGGTTTCGCCCTCGGCCATGGCGGCCGTGGCCGAGATCGCCAGCGCGGCAGCGGCGGCGGTGCTCATCAGGAATCTGGTCATGGTTTCCTCCCTCAATGACCGTTTTCTACGGGGCTGTCCTCTCAGCCCCGCAAGTCCTCCGGCAGCAGCGCGTCGGGCAGGTTCTGGAAACAGACCGGCCGCAGGAAGCGGCGGATCGCCAGGGTGCCGACGCTGGTGGCGCCGAAATTCGTCGATGCCGGGTAAGGGCCGCCATGCACCATGGCGTCGGCGACCTCGACCCCGGTGGGCCAGCCGTTCGCCAGCACCCGGCCGGCCTTGCGTTCAAGAATCGGCATCAGCCGCCGGGCCAAGCCCATGTCGCCGGCCTCCATCTGCAAGGTGGCGGTCAGCTGGCCGTCCAGCGCGCGGGCAAGGCCCAGCATCTCGTCCTCCGAACCGGTGGTGACGACAAGGCCAAGCGGGCCGAAGACCTCTTCCCCCAGGGCGTGGCTGTGCAGGAAGTCCCGCGCGCTGGTCCGGTAGATGCCGGGCCGCGCATTGCGGCCCCGGCTGTCGCAGGCCAGCACCGGCGCGGCATGGGCGGCGACGCGGGCGGCGCCTGCGCGATAGGCCTCGGCGATGCCATCGGTCAGCATGACCTGTTCCGGGGCGTCCGCCAGCGCCTCGGTGGCGGCGGCGGTGAAGGTGTCGGCATCCTCGGCGCGCAGCACCAGCAGGCCCGGATTGGTGCAGAACTGCCCCGCACCCATGGTCAGGCTGGCGGTCCAGTCGCGCGCGATCTGCTGGCCGCGCGCCGCCAGCGCATGGGGAAGCACGAAACAGGGGTTGATGCTGCCGAGTTCGCCGAAGAAGGGGATCGGCTCGGGCCGCGCGGCGCAGAGGTCGTAAAGCGCCCGGCCGCCGCCCAGGCTGCCGGTGAAGCCCACGGCGCGGATCAGCGGGTGCTGCACCAGCGCCGCGCCGACCTCATGCCGGTCGCCGTGGATGAAGCCGAAACTGCCGGCGGGCATGCCGGTGGCGCGGATGGCGGCAAGGATGGCCTCGGCCACGATCTCGCCGGTGCCGGGATGGGCGGGGTGGCCCTTGACCACCACCGGGCAGCCCGCCGCCAGGGCCGAGGCGGTGTCGCCGCCCGCCGTCGAGAACGCCAGCGGGAAGTTCGAGGCGCCGAAGACCGCCACCGGCCCGATGGGACGCTGGATCAGCCGCAAATCCGGGCGCGGCAGCGGCTGGCGGTCCGGCAGCGCCCTGTCGTGGCGGCGGTCGAGGTAATCGCCCTTGCGGATATGATCCGCGAACAGCCGCAACTGGCCCACGGTCCGACCGCGCTCGCCTTGCAGCCGGGCCTTGGGCAGGCCGGTTTCCTGCGTGCCGATGGCGGTGATCGCCTCGGCCCGCGCCTCGATCTCCTCGGCGATGGCGTCGAGGAAAGCCGCGCGTTCGGCGCGCGCGGTCCAGCCATAGGTCCAGAAGGCCTCCTCGGCCGCTTCGCAGGCTCGCGCGACCAGATCGACCGTGCCGCTGGCGAAACCATGCGCCGGGCCATGCGCGGGGGCCGAGCGGAATGTCGCCTCGCCCCCGACCCATTCGCCCGCGATCAGATGCTTGCCTTGCGGTGTCCAGTCCATCGGTCTTCCTTCAGAATTCGAATGCGTCCACGGTATTGCGGCTGCCGAGGGTAAAGGCGTCCGCGACCAGCACCATCGGCGACAGGTCCACCTCGGAGGCGCCCCTGCGCACCAGTTCCGCCATGCGCGCGTAAAGCGCCGGGTATTCGCCCATGATGCTGGCCTCGCCCCCTGCCTCGGCCCCGTCGACCTCCAGCACATTGCCGCCCATGCGCAGCGCCAGCCGGCCGGCATCGGTCACGAACTCCATGTCCCAGGTCTGCGGGCCCTGCTGGCGGAAGTCGAAATCCGCCTCGATCCCCTGCGAGAGCCGCAGCCGCGCCGCGATGGGGGCCTGGCGGTTCTCGGGGAAGTCCAGCTCGGCCGCGGTCAGATGCACCGGCGCGGGCAGGATATGCGTCAGGATCGACAGCGCGTTGATGCCGGGATCGAAGACCCCCATGCCGCCGGCCGCGAAGATCCAGTCCTGGCCGGGATGCCAGACCCGCACGTCCTCGCGCCAGGTGATCCGGCCGCTCTCGATGCGCCGCCCGGAAAGCCAGCGTCTTGCCGCCGCCACCGCCTGCGCCTCGCGCGAATGCCAGCTGGCGAACAGCGTCACGCCCTGCGCGCGCGCCAGCGCCTGCAGCGCCTGCACCTCGGCCAGCGTGGCGCCGGGCGGCTTTTCCAGCATCACATGGCGCCCCGCCCGCAAGGCCGCCTCGGCCATGGCAAAGCGCGGCACCGGCGGCAGGCAGAGCGAGACCGCAGGGATGTCGGGCCGGGCCGCCAGCATCTCCTCGATGCGGGCGAAGCTCTCGACCCCCTCGACGCCGCCATGGCGCGAGACGCTGGCCGCAAGCGTCCAGTCCGGGGATGAGGAAATCGCCGGAACATGCTGGTCCCGCGCGATCTTTCCGATGCCGACAAGAGCGATCTTCATCAATGGCTGTCCTTTCCGACCGCGCGGCCGCGGCAGCCGCGCAGAAAGTCGAAATCCGCCCCGGTCTCGGCGCCCTCGACATGGTCGTGGAACAGCCGCGCATAGCCCCCCGCCGGCGGCGGCACCGGGTTGCGCCATTCGGCCAGGCGGCGGGCGATCTCGGCATCGGGCACGTCCAGATGCAGCCGCCGGTTCGGCACGTCCAGCTCGATCATGTCGCCGTCGCGCACCACGGCCAGCGGCCCGCCCCGCGCCGCCTCGGGCGAGGCATGCAGCACCACCGTGCCATAGGCGGTGCCCGACATGCGCGCATCCGAGATCCGCACCATGTCGGTGATGCCCTTCCTCAGAACCTTGGGCGGCAGGCCCATATTGCCGACCTCGGCCATGCCCGGATAGCCGCGCGGGCCGCACATCTTCAGCACCATGACGCAGGTCTCGTCGATGTCCAGCGCCTCGTCGGCGATGCGGGCCTTGTAGTCGTCGATATCCTCGAAGACGACGGCGCGGCCGCGATGCACCAGCAGATGCGGGCTGGCGGCCGAGGGCTTCAGCACCGCCCCGTCCGGCGCCAGATTGCCGCGCAGCACCGCGATGCCGCCCTGTCCGGTCAGCGGCCGGTCGGCGGGCAGGATGACGTCCTCGTTCCAGTTGCGGGCCTCGCGCACCTCATCCCAGATCGTGCGTCCCGAAACGGTCAGCGCCTCGCGGCGAAGCAGCCCCGCCTCGCCCAGTCTTTGAAGAACCACCGGCAAGCCACCGGCATAGAAGAATTCTTCCATCAGGTACTGGCCCGAGGGCATCAGGTTCACGATGGTCGGCACGTCGCGGCCCAGCCGGTCCCAATCGTCCAGCGTCAGCTCGACCCCGACCCGGCCCGCCAGGGCCAACAGGTGAATGACCGCATTGGTCGAGCCGCCGATGGCGCCGTTGGTGCGGATCGCATTCTCGAAGGCGGCGCGGGTCAGGATGTCGCTGGGCTTCAGGTCGTCCTTGACCATCTGCACGATGCGCCGGCCGGTCAGCTGCGCCATGACGCGGCGGCGCGAGTCCACCGCCGGGATCGCGGCATTCCCGGACAGCGCCATGCCCAGCGCCTCGGCCATCGAGGCCATGGTCGAGGCGGTGCCCATGGTGTTGCAGGTGCCGGATGAGCGGGACATGCTGGCCTCGGCCTCCAGGAACTCCTCCTGCGTCATCTCGCCGGCCTTCACGGCCTCGGAGAATTTCCACAGATGCGTGCCCGAGCCGATGCGCTCGCCCCGGAACCAGCCGTTCAGCATCGGCCCGCCGGTGACGACGATCGAGGGGATGTCGGTCGAGGCCGCGCCCATCAGCAGGCTGGGCGTGGTCTTGTCGCATCCGACCAGCAGCACCGCCCCGTCGATGGGCTGGCCGCGCATCGCCTCCTCGACCGCCATGGCGGCAAGGTTGCGATACATCATCGCGGTCGGGCGATAGCTGTTCTCGCTGGCCGAGAAAACCGGCACCTCCAGCGGAAAGCCCCCGGCCTCCCAGATGCCGGCCTTCACCTTTTCGGCCAGCTCGCGCAGATGGCCGTTGCAGGGCGTCAGGTCCGACCAGGTGTTCAGGATGCCGATCACCGGCCTTCCGTCAAACAGATCATGGGGATAGCCCTGATTCTTCAACCATCCGCGATGATAGATCGTGTCGCGGGAATTGCCGCCATACCAATGCTGCGAGCGGAGCTTGCGCGGCCAGGGCGCGGGGGTGAAGGGCTTGGTCATCACAGCACCTCGACGCGGATCGGGGCGTCGCCGGGCCGGTCCGGCGCCAGCGGGTTGCGCAGCGGCAGGCCCAGCGCCGGGGACTCGATCTCGAACACATCGCCCGGACGGCAGCGGACGCCGTCGGCAAAGGACAGCGTCGCCGTGCCGAAGAAATGCACGTGCACATCGCCCGGCTGACGGAACAGCGGGTATTTGAAATGATGGTGCTCCAGATTGGCGATGCTGTGGCTCATGTTCGCCTCGCCCGAAAGGAACGGCCTTTCCCAGAGCACCGCGCCGTCGCGCAGGATGCGGCTGGTGCCCTCGACATGCTGCGGCAGTTCGCCCAAGCGCATCTCGGGGCCGAAGCTGGCCGGGCGCAGCTTGGAATGGGCGAGCCAGAGGTAGTTGCCGCGCTCGGTCACATGATCCGAGAATTCGTTGCCGAGCGCGAAGCCCAGGCGGAAGGGCGTGCCGTCCGGGCCGATCAGGTAGAGCCCGGCGATCTCGGGCTCCTCGCCCGCGTCCAGCGCGAAGCCGGGCGAGGCCAGCGCCGCACCCGGCGACGCCACCCCATGCCCGTTGCCCTTGTAGAACCATTCCGGCTGCACGCCGACCGCACCGGGATGCGGCTTGCCGCCCTCCAGCCCCATGCGGAACATCTTCATGCTGTCGGTCAGATCGCCGGCATCGGGGGCGCCATGCATGGCGTCGCGCGTCGCCGCCGAGCCGAGATGCGTGAGCCCGGTGCCGGTCAGGTGCAGATGCGCCGGGTCGGGATGATCCACGGGCGGCAGCACCCGCCCCTCGGCCAGCACGGCTTCCAGGTCCACCGCCGCGCCGGGGCCGCGGCGCGCGGCCTCTTCGGCCAGGCTGCGGCCGGCGGCGATGGCGGCCAGCGCCAGGGCGCGGGTGCTGTCCGCCCCGGGCACCAGATGCGCGGCTTCGCCGTCGCGCAGGGCGACGGCGCGGCTTCCGTCCGGCAGAAGAAGTTGCGACAAAAACATGGCAGGTCCCCCGCTGCAATCGGTCCGGGCGGCCGGCCCTTGCGCGGCCCGGGCACCACCCGCCTTGATGGCTTGCGATTGATCTAGCCATGAAACGACATGATGGTAAAATTACATCCTTCGCAATCTGCATACCGGAATTGTTATGACCATGCCGCCTGCCCGCCTGATGCTGAAACCCGCGCAGCTGCGGCTGCTTCAGCAGATCGCCGAAACCGGCCAGTTGCAGCTGGCCGCCGAGCGTGTCGGCATGACCCAGCCCGCCGCCTCGCGCATGCTGGCCGAGATCGAGAACCAGGTCGGCGCGCAGCTGTTCCTGCGCCAGCCCAAGGGCATGGAGCCGACCGAGATCGGCCGCGCCGTGCTGCGCCGCGCCCGCGTCATCCTGCGCGAGATGGTCAGCATGGCCTCGGACGTGCAGGCGCTGCGCGAGGGGTTCGGCGGCACGCTGCGGGTGGGCGCGGTGACCGGACCGGCGGTCAGCTATCTCGTCTCGGCCATCCGCGAGATCAAGGAGGGCGCGCCGGATGCCGACATCACCGTCGATGTCATGCCCTCGCGCGAGCTGCTGCAGCATCTGGCGGCGGGAGAGATGGACTTCGTGCTGGCCCGCATCCTGCCGGAATTCGACAGCCGGGATTTCAACATCCTGCCGATGCGGGACGAAAAGGTGGCCTTCCTGGTGCGGGCCAGCCACCCGCTGAGCCGCTCGGCCTCGGTCACGCTGACCGAACTGGCCGGGCAGGAATGGATCATGCAGAGCCGCGGCGCGCCGATCCGCGAGGCCGCCCTGGCGGCCTTTGCCAATGTCGGGCTGGCCGAGCCGCGCAACATCGTGAACAGCCCCTCGCTTCTGCTGACGATCGCCTATCTGGCGCAGGGCGATGCGGTGGCGCCGATGTCGGAGGAGGTCGCCGAATTGCTGATCCGGCCGCCGGTCGGGGCGGGCTTCGCCATGCTGCCGGTGCCGCATGAGATCCGCGTCTCGCCCTATTACCTGCTGGACCTGAAGCGCCGGCCCTTGTCGCCCCTGGCGATGCGGCTGCGCGAGAAGCTGGTGGCGCTGTCGAAAAGTCCGGTGCGGGACGCATTCGGCTGAGGCGGCGACAGCGCGCGCCGCCGCATGAGTATTTGGGAAACGGTGAAAGCCGGCGCCGCGCGGTCGGGCGGCGCCGGGCGCGGTCGTCAGGCGTTCTGCATGCCGCGCTCTTCGCGGCTTTGCAGGATGGCCTTGTCGGTCTGGCCGAGGATCTGCGAGGTGACGGTGCCCGCCGTCATCGAGCCCGAGACGTTCAGCGCCGTGCGGCCCATGTCGATCAGCGGCTCGACCGAGATCAGCAGCGCCACCAGCGTCACCGGCAGCCCCATGGCCGGCAGCACGATCAGCGCCGCCATGGTGGCGCCCCCGCCCACGCCCGCGACCCCGGCCGAGGACAGCGTGACGATGGCCAGCAGCGTCATGATCCAGGCCGGGTCCAGCGGGTTGATGCCGACCGTCGGCGCCACCATCACCGCCAGCATCGCCGGATAGAGCCCGGCGCAGCCGTTCTGGCCGATGGTCGCACCGAAGGAGGCCGAGAAGGAGGCGATGGTCTGCGGCACGCCGAGGCGGCGGGTCTGGATCTCGACATTGAGCGGGATGGTCGCGGCGCTGGAACGGCTGGAGAAGGCGAAGGTCAGCGCCGGGACGATCTTGCGATAGAAGGTCAGCGGGTTCACCCCGGTCAGGCTGAGCAGCACGGCATGCACGACGAACATGATCGCCAGGCCCAGATAGGAGGCGACGACGAACTTGCCCAGGTTCAGGATGTCGGCCGCGTTCGAGGTCGCCGCCATCTTGGTCATCAGCGCCATGACGCCATAGGGGGTCAGCACCATGATCAGCCGCACCAATTGGCTGATCCAGGCTTGCAGGATGTCGATCAGGTTCAGCAGGCTGCGGCCCTTTTCCGGGTCGCGGCGCAGCAGGCGGATGGCGGCGACGCCCAGGAAGGCGGCGAAGACCACCACCGCGATGATCGAGGTCGGGTTGGCCCCGGTCAGGTCGGCGAAGGGGTTCCTGGGGATGAAGGACAGCAGCAGCTGCGGCACCGTCAGGTCGGCGACCCGCGGCGCGTAGCTGGTCTCCAGCGTGGTCAGCCGGGCGGTCTCGGCCGCGCCCTGGGCCAGCCCCTCGGCGGTCAGGCCGAAGGCCAGCGACATCACCACGCCCACGAAGGCCGCGATGGCGGTGGTGGCAAGCAGCGTGCCCAGCGTCAGGACCGAGATCCGGCCAAGCGCCGAGGCGTCGTGCAGCCGCGCCACCGCGCTGAGGATCGCCGCGAAGACCAGCGGCATCACCACCATCTGCAGGAGCTGCACATAGCCGTTGCCGACCACGTTGATCCAGTCGATGGTGGTCTGCAGCGACGGTGCGTCGTTGCCATAGGCCAGCTGCAGCCCGATCCCGAACAGCGTGCCCAGGATCAGGGCGATGAAGACCCGCACCGACAGCGACATCTGCCCGCCCTGCAGGCGGACCAGCACCACGACCAGTGCGGCAAAGATCAGAAGATTGATGAAAACGGATGCCATTCGCGCATCTCCGGCAATTTCAGGTTGACCCATGAAGCCATATTGCCCGTCCGGCGTATAGGCATGGCGGCGCGGATTTCGCGCGGCCTGCGGGCCATTTCCTCGATAAAGGAAGCAGGCGCGCGCTTCGCAAGCCCCCCGATTCCGGCCTGGCGGCACGATATTCAACGGATTCTTTAGACTGTATTCGGATATCGGGGGTTATTCCCGGCCAGCTGCTGCGATATCGTGCAGGCGGCCCGGCCCTTGCGGGCCATTGCGATCCCTCGTCGCCGCGCAAGGACCGGGCCAGCCCGCACGCGCGCGCCCCGCAATCCGAAGGCAGGCCATGCCCAAGCTTCTCGCCATCCTTTTCGCGTTCCTGCTGGGCGCCTCGGCCGGTTCCGGCGCGGCAGGGACCCTGCATGAAGCGGCCCTGTTCCGCGCGGCCGCCGAGGGCGACGCCGCGTTGATCCGCGAGTTGCTGGCCCGGGGCGCGCCCGTCGATCCCCGCGATGCCGAGGGGCGCACGCCGCTGCTGGTCGCGACCCATGCCAACCGGGTCGAGGCGGCGCGGGCGCTGATCGAGGCCGGCGCCGACGTGAACGCCAGGGACGCCATCCACGACAGCCCCTATCTTTATGCCGGGGCGCGCGGGCATCTGGAGATTCTCGAGCTGACGCTGGCCCATGGCGCCGATCTCTCCAGCACCAACCGCTTTGGCGGCACGGCGCTGATCCCGGCTGCCGAGCGCGGCCATGTCGGGACCGTCCGCCGCCTGATCGAGGCCGGGGTCGATGTCGATCACGTCAACCGGCTGGGCTGGACCGCGCTGCTGGAGGCGATCCTCCTGGGCGATGGCGGCCCGCGCCAGCAGCAGATCGTCGACCTGCTGATCGCGGCCGGCGCCGACGTGAACCTGCCCGATGGCGAGGGGATCTCGCCCCTGGCCCATGCCCGCCGCATGGGATTCGCGGCGATCGCGGCACGGCTGGCCGAAGCCGGCGCAAGATGAAAGGAAGGGCGATGTCCGATCAGGCAAGGCATTATCTGGAACAGGCGGTGATGCTGGCGCATCGCAACGTGCAAGCCGGCGGGCGTCCCTTTGGCGCGGTTGTGGTGCGGGGCGGCGAGGTGCTGGCGACCGGCGTCAACGAGACCGTCGCCACCCATGACCCGACGGCCCATGCCGAGCTGGTGGCGTTGCGCGCCGCCGCGCTGCGGCTGGGCTCGCCCGATCTTTCGGGCTGCGCGGTCTATGCCAGCGGCCAGCCCTGCCCGATGTGCCTGGCCGCCATGCGGCTGGCCGGCGTGACCGAGGTGCATTTCGCCTATTCGAACCAGGAGGGCGCGCCCTTCGGCCTGTCCACCGCCGCGCTTTACGAGGAGCTGGCGAAGCCGCTGGCCCAGCAGGCGATGACAATCCGCCATCTGCCGGTGCGTCCAAAGGGCGCCGGCGACCTTTACGCCGAGTGGAAGGCGCGGCAGGGCCGGGCGTGACCATGCCGGGCCGGGCGGCGCGGCCGCTGATGCTGGCCGTGGTGGCCATGGTCGGGCTGGCGCTGCGGCCCTTCCTGACCGGGGTCGGCCCCGTCGCGGCGCCGATTTCGGCCGAGACCGGCCTGCCCATGCAGGGTCTGTCGCTGCTGACCCTGCTGCCGGTCCTGTTGATGGGGGCGGGCGCCTTTTTCGGACCGGCGATCCAGGCGCGGCTGGGCGCGAAACGCGCCACCGTGCTGGCGCTGATGGTGCTGAGCCTCGGCTCGGGCCTGCGGCTCGCGGCGCATTCGGCGCTGGAGATGCTGGGCTCGGCCGTGCTGCTGGGCCTGGGCGCGGCGGTGGTGCAGGCGGTGTTCCCGACCATCATCAAGCGCGAATTCCCGCGCGGCATCAACCTGGCCATGGGGCTTTACGCCGCGATGATGATGGGCGGCGGCGCCTTCGGCGCGCAGGCCGCGCCGCTGATCGCCGCATGGTCGGGAAGCTGGCGGCTGGCGCTTGGCTGGCTGGCCCTGCCCGCCGCCCTGACCGGGCTGCTGGTGGCGCTGGCCCTGCCGCGCGAGACCCGCACCCGGGAGGCCGGCGGCAGGGCGGGGCTGGGCCGCTGGCTGCGCCTGCCGCGAGTCTGGCTGCTCATGGCCTGTTTCGGGCTGATCAACGGCGGCTATTCATCCTCGGTGGCCTGGCTTGCGCCCGCCTTCCAGGATCTCGGCTGGCCGGCCGGCGCCAGCGGCGGGCTGCTGGCGGTGCTGGCGGTCGGACAGGCCGTCTCGGCCCTGGCCACGCCGGTCCTGGCCAGCCGCGGCAGCGACCGCCGGCCCTGGCTGGGCGGCTGCATCGCCCTGCAGCTGCTGGGTTTCGCCATGCTGGCCCTGCGTCCCGAAGCGGCCCCGCATGCGATCGCCTTCCTGCTGGGCGCCGGGCTCGGGGGCTGTTTCTCGCTGATGATGATCGTGGCGCTGGACCACCTGCCCGACCCGGCGCAGGCCGGCGCGCTGGCGGCGCTGATGCAGGGCGGCGGCTTCCTGCTGGCGGCGATCCCGCCCTGGATCCTGGCGCTGCTGCACGATCTGACCGGCAGCTTCACCCCCGGCTGGGCGCTGCATCTGGCCGCGGTGCTGGCGGTCGGCGGGCTGACGCTGCGCCTGTCGCCGGCAAGCTATCGCGGCGCCCTGCGCCATCCCGGCCCCCGAGGCGCTGACGCCGCACCGGCCGAGTGAACGATTTCGACAAGGAGGAGGAAAACCATGCTGACCATCACCCGACTGGACCAGGCGGACGCACGCCTGCTGATCGCCGGAGCCGAGGCCCATGCCCGCGAGATCGGCGTGCCCATGTGCATCGCCGTCACCGACGAAAGCGGCCAGCTTCTGGCCTTTTCGCGCATGGATGGCGGCAAGGTGACATCGGCGACCATCGCCATCGACAAGGCCTTCACCGCTGCCGCGGCGCGCAAGGCCACGCATGAATACGGCGCCGCCAGCCAGCCCGGCGCACCGGCCTGGGGGATTTCCTCGGCCATCGGCGGCCGGCTGATGGTGGTGGGCGGCGGGCTGCCGGTCGAGCATGATGGCCAGACCGTCGGCGGCATCGGCGTCTCGTCCGGCACGCCGGCGCAGGACCAGGCGGTGGCGCAGGCCGGCATCGACCACTGGCGGGCGCAGCGCGCCTGATCGCCGGGGGAACGGGCCGGCGATCCCGGCCGTTCCCCGCAGGCCACGGCGGGCGGGCGCAGGCCGGGCCGGGTCTGGACGCCAGGCAGCCTGCCGGATAAGGCAGGCGCGTTCCCTTGCCGCCCGGGCCCGGGGACGCCTCACCTGCCTGCAAGAGATCATGCTGCTCTGGTTCCTGCCCATCGCCGCGGCCGTCTTCGGCGCAGCCATCCTGCGCGGCCTGACCGGCTTCGGCTTCGCCCTGGCGGCGGTGCCGCTGATGTCGCTGATCGTCGAGCCGCGCATGGCGGTGGCCAGCACCATCCTGCTGCAGGTGATGGTCGGCTTTCGCGACCTCATGCATCTGCACGGCAGCTATGACCGGGCCGAGGTGCTGCGGCTGTCGCTGGGCTCGCTGCTGGGCATGCCCTTCGGCATCGCGGCGCTGGCGCTGTTCGATCCCGATGCCGGGCGGCTCGCCATCGCGGCGATCTCGCTGGCCGGGCTGGGCATGATGCTGCGCCAGCCGCATCGCCGCGTGGCGCCGGGCCCCGGCGTGGCGCTGGCGGCCGGGGCGCTGTCGGGCCTGTTCGGCAGCCTCGCCGCCATGCCCGGTCCGCCGACGGTGGCCTATTTCGTCGCCAGCGGCACCCCGGCCGCCCGGGCGCGGGCCTCGATGATGATCTTCTTCTTCGTCTCGGCGCTGATCACCCTGCCGGGGCTGGCCGTCGCCGGTGCGGTGGAGCTGCGCACGCTGGGGCTCAGCCTGGCGCTGCTGCCGCTGCTGGTCTCGGGCACCTGGGTCGGCGGGCAGCTGTTCCGCCGGCTCGATCCGCGGCATTATCGCGGGCTGGCGCTGGGGGTCATGGCGCTGTCGGCCGGGCTTGCCGGGGCGCGGGCGCTGGCCGGCCTGCTCTGACCCCGGCTTGCGCCGCGCCGCCGGACAGGCTACCAGCCCGGGCTTTGCGAAAAGAAGGCGCAGGAAATGCCAAACGACATGCTCGCCATCGACTTCGGAACCTCGAACTCGGCCGCCGCGATCCTGCAGGACGGACGGCCGCGGCGCCTCGCCATCGAGCCGGGGGCCGAGACCCTGCCCACCGCCGTGTTCTTCCCGGCCCGCGGCGGCGCCATGCGCATCGGCGCGGCGGCGGCCGAGGCGCTGATCGCGGGCGACGAGGGCCGCTACATGCGGGCGCTGAAAAGCGTGCTCGGGACCGGCCTGTTCCACGAATCGCGGCTGATCGCCGGCAAGCGCCGCACCCTCTCCGAGATCGTCGCCGCCTTCCTCGCCACCCTGCGCGAGCGGGCCGAGGCGGCGGCCGGACGCCGCTTCCGCCGGGCGCTTTCCGGCCGGCCGGTGCATTTCCACTCGAACGACCCGGCGCGCGACGCGCAGGCCCAGGCCGACCTGCGCGGCTGCTATCTGGCGGCGGGTTTCGACGAGGTCGCCTTCCTGCCGGAACCCGAGGCGGCGGCGCTGGCCAGCCACGGCCTTGGCCGGCCGGACGAGATCGGGCTGATCGTCGATATCGGCGGCGGCACCTCGGATTTCTCGGCCTTCCGCAGCCGGGGCGACGGGCTGGACATCCTCGCCAATCACGGCATCCGGCTGGGCGGCACGGATTTCGACCAGCAGGTCTCGCTCAGCCACGCCATGCCGACGCTGGGTCATGGCGGCGAACTGCGCCGCGCCATGGGGCCGGGGCTGCTGCCGGTGCCGAATGCGATCTATGTCGACCTGGCGACCTGGGCGAAGATCCCCTTCCTCTATGTGCCCGAGACCCGGCGCATGGCCGCCGGGATGGCCCGCATGGCGGTGGACCGCGCCGCCATGGACCGCCTTGTGACGGTGCTGGACGAGGAACTGGGCCATGAGCTGGCCTTCGCGGTCGAGCGCGGCAAGATCGCCGCCAATGCCGGCGAGGGCGCGCAGATCGCCATGGGATTCGTCGCGCCGGGGCTGGCGCCGGCGATCTCGCCCGCCTCGCTCGACGCGGCGCTGGCGAGCCATCGCGCCGAACTCCACGGCGCCGCCGCCGAGACGCTGCGGCTGGCCGGCATCGCGCCGGATCAGGTCGGCAGCATCATCCTGGTCGGCGGCTCCAGCCTGATGGGCCTGGTCGCCGACGAGGCGCTGCGGCTTTGCCCCGGCGCGCAGCTTCTGCGCGCGGGGGCCTTCACCGCCGTGGTGGACGGGCTGGCTCTGGCGACGGCGCGCTGACCGCGCGTTAACGCTTGCCGGTTTTCGGCCCGGCGCGGAAGGGCTTGTCGCCGCCTTTGCCCTGCCAGCCGCCCGCGGCCTTGTGCGACTTGAAGCCCGCGGCGCGTTTCGGCCGCGCCTCGGCGCCCTCGCCCCCGACCGGCCGGCCATCACGCAGCACGCCATGCGACTTGAAGCCCGCCGATTTCAGGCCCGCCCGCGGGCCGGGCTTCGGCGCGGCGGTCTTCTGCGCCTGCTTCTTCTCGCTGCTCCAGCGGGCCTTACGCGGCGCTTCCGCCGGTTCGGCTTCCGGCGCAGGCTCGCGGACGGGCGCGGGACGGGCGGCGCGCGGCTTCACCGCCTCCGGGTCCAGCAGCGCCGGACGCCGGGCCGGCTTGGGCTTCGGCTCGGCCTTCGGCCTGTCCTCGAAGCGCGGCTCCGGCGTTTCGGGCCGCGCGGGGCGCGGCGCCTGGCCGCGATGGGGTTTCTTCTCGCGCGCGGGGGACGCCGCCCCTGCCGTTTCACCGTTTTGCAAATACTCCTGCCGACCGGGCCGCTTGTCGCGCCCGGCGGCAGTCTCGAAAACCGGCTCCCCCTCGATCCGGCGCATGGTCAGGCCGGGCTCCAGCTCGATCCGCTCGCCGAAATTCGGCGCGACGGCGGCGGCGATCTGCACGAAGGTCTGCTCGGTCTTGACCCGGATCGCGCCGATGGCGTCGCGGGTGATGTTGCCCGCCTCGCAGATCTTGGGCAGCAGCCAGCGCGCCTCGGCCCGGCCGGAATGGCCGACCGAGAGCAGGAACCAGACCGCCGGGCCGAACTCGCCCCGTTCGCGCGGCGCAGAAGGCGCAGGGCCCACGCTTTCCGACAGCTCCTCGGGCGCCGGGCGCCCCTCGCGCCACAGCCGCACGAAGGCCGATGCGACCCGTTCCGCGCCGAAGCGGTCGAGCAGCGCGGCGGCCAGCCCCGCCTCCTCGCCCGGCGCCTCGGCCAGCGCCGGATGATCCAGCATGCGTTCGTCGTCGCGGGCCTGCACCTCGTCGGCCGAGGGCGCCTTGCCCCAGTCCGCGACCAGCTTGGCGCGCTGCAAGAGCCGCTGCGCCCGCTTGTATTCCGCCGAGGGCACGATCAGCACCGAGGTGCCCTTGGCGCCCGCCCGGCCGGTGCGGCCGGACCGGTGCAGCAGCGTGTCGGGATTGGTCGGCAGGTCGGCATGGATCACCAGTTCCAGCCCCGGCAGGTCGATGCCGCGCGCCGCCACGTCGGTGGCGATGCAGACCCGCGCCCTTCCGTCGCGCAGGGCTTGCAGGGCATGGCTGCGTTCCTGCTGGGACAGCTCGCCCGACAGCGCCACGACCTTGAAGCCGCGATTGCCCATGCGCGCCAGCAGGTGGTTCACATTGGCGCGGGTCTTGCAGAAGATGATCGCGCGGCTGGCCTCGTAATAGCGCAGGGTGTTGAAGATCGCGTGCTCGCGGTCGCGGGTGGTCACCGACAGGGCGCGATATTCGATGTCGCCGTGCTGGCGCGCCTCGCCCATCGCCTGGATGCGCAGCGCGTCGCGCTGGAAGTCGCGGGCCAGCGCCTCGATGGCCGGCGGCACCGTGGCCGAGAAGAGCAGCGTGCGCCGTTCGGCGGGCGCCGAGCCCAGGATGAATTCCAGATCCTCGCGGAAGCCCAGATCCAGCATCTCGTCCGCCTCGTCCAGCACGCAGGCGCGCAGGCCGGTCAGGTCCAGCGAGCCGCGCTCGATATGGTCGCGCAGCCGGCCGGGGGTGCCGACGACGATATGCGCCCCGCGCTCCAACGCCCGGCGCTCGGTGCGATAGTCCATGCCGCCGACGCAAGTGGCGATGCGCACGCCCGCCTGCTCGTAAAGCCAGCCCAGCTCGCGCGCGACCTGCAAGGCCAGCTCGCGCGTCGGCGCAATGGCCAGCGCCAGCGGCCGGCCCGCCTCGGGCAGGCTGTCGCCGTCGAGGATGTCGCCGGCCATGGCCAGCCCGAAGGCCACCGTCTTGCCCGAGCCGGTCTGCGCCGAGACCAGCACGTCGCGGCCCCGCGCCTCGGGGGCCAGGGCGGCCTCTTGCACGGAAGTCAGGCTGGCATAGCCCTTGGCCGCCAGCGCCGCGGCCAAGGGCGCGGCAATATCATGTTCGTTCATCTTCTTCGCCAGAAAGGGGATGCGGGGCGCATCCGGTGAAAGGCACCATTCCCCTTTGCGGCCGGGCCCTCCCAACGGCCCGCCGGCCCGGAACGCGGAGCCAAGCCGCCCGCCTATCCTGTCCCGGCCCGCAAGTCAAAGCGAAACTAGGGCCGCATCAGCTGATCCTCGGTCCAGCCGAGCCGCGCCATGTCCTCGGCCCGCACCGCCGCATCGTCGCCGACGATGAATTCGTCCAGCTGCGGCGGGACCGTGCCGGCCTGCGACAGCAGGCCATGCACCTGCCCGCGGTGATGGGTCTGGTGCTGGAACAGATGCGACAGCAGGTCGTCGCGGCGGTCCTGCTGGACGCGCGCGCCCCGGTCCACCGCCACGATTTCCGCCAGGGCGTCCGGCGTCAGCGCCGCGACCAGCGCCAGCAGGCGGTCGTCCATCCGCACCTGCCATTCGGACAGCCGCGCGAGGTCGGGGCAATCCCGCGCCTCGGCCAGCGCGGCCTCATCAAGCGGCCGGCCCTCCAACGCGTCGATATAGAAGCGGTCGACCAGCAGGATATGGTTCAGCGTGGCGCGGATCGAACCGAAGAAGGACGGGCGCGGCGCCTCATAGGCGCCGGGCGGCAGGGCGGCGCAGGCGCGGTGCAGCCGGGCATTGGCCAGGCGGTTCATCTGCGCCAGCTTGCGCAGCATGCGCAGCATCAGGGTCATCGGGCACCTCCTGCCGCGATGATGCCGCGCGGCGCCCGCCGGGTCGAGCCTCTAGCGCCGAGGCCCGGCGGGATCGTGGCCCAGGCTGCGGCGGATCTCGGCCAGGAACAGTTGCAGCGCCGGCACCGGGTCGCGGTGGTGATAAACGATATAGACCTCGGAGACCGGCGGATCGGGGCGGATCGGCAGGAAGGTCAGCGGTCCCGCCGTCAGCCTGGCGATGCCCGCCGGCACGATGCTGACCCCGAAGCCCGCGACGATCAGGCTGGGGATCGACTGCGCGTCCACCACCTGCTGCGAGACCCGGGGCCGATAGCCCGAGGCGACGATGCAGGCCATGACATAGGCGGCGAAATCGGAACTGTCGGGGCGCAGCACGACATGCTGGTCCTCGCGCAGGTCGTCGATCGACACGCAGGTGCGCCCGGCCAGCCGGTGGTCGCTGCGCACCAGCGCCACCATCTCCTCGCGCCAGCCGTATTCATGGGCCAGTTCCTCGTCGCGCGGCACCGAACGGTTGAAGCTGACATCGGTGCGCCGGCTCAGCACCTCGGTGATCTGCGTGGCCGGGGTCTGCTCGTGGACGCGCAGGGTGATTCGCGGATGCAGCCGGGCGAAATGCGCCAGAAGCTCGGAGAGGCCCCCGCGCAGGATCGAGCCGGTTGCCCCGATTTCCAGCAAACCGTCCTGGCCCTGCTGGATTTCGCGGATCTCCTGCAGGCTGCGCTCATACTGGTCCAGCATGTTGCGCGCCCTGGGCAGAAACAGCGCGCCGGCCCGCGTCAGCGCCACCTTGCGGCTGGTGCGGTGGATGAGTTCCGCGCCCACCTCGCGCTCAAGTGTCTGGATTTGCGTGCTCAACGGCGGCTGCGACATGTTCAGCCGCCGGGCGGCGCGGGTGAAGTTCAGCTCTTCGGCCAGGACGACGAAGCAGCGGAGCTGGCGCATTCTCATAGCATCACCGTATAGATCAGCGGTAAATCGATATTAGACACGGATGCAACATTCGCCAACAATCTTGGCATGAGGGGTCAGCCGCGACCGCGCGCCGCCGATGCGAGAGGAGACGCATCCGGAAGCGCGCCGGGCCGCGGCCCGCCCCTTCCGTCACAGGGAGGAACGGAAACACATGCCGAATTGGTCCAGGTCCTTGTTTGGACAGGTTTGCGTGGCGCTGGTGCTGGGGGTCGTCGCCGGCTTCTTCGCGCCGGAATTCGCCGCCAAGATGAAGCCGCTGGGGGACGGGTTCATCAAGCTCATCAAGATGCTGATCCCCGTCATCGTGTTCTGCGTCGTGGTGCATGGCATCGCCGGCGCGGGCGACCTGAAGAAGGTCGGCAAGGTCGGCGTGCGCGCCATCGTCTATTTCGAGATCATCACCACCATCGCCCTGGCCCTGGGCATCGCGGTCGCCTATCTGTTCGGCCCCGGCCACGGCATGAACATCGATGTGAGCCAGCTCGATGCCTCGGCGCTGTCGGCCTATGTTGACCGCGCGCATGAAGTCACCAGCGGCGGCACCGTCGACTTCCTGATGAAGCTGATCCCGACCACGATGATCAGCGGCTTCGCCCAGGGCGACATCCTGCAGGTGCTGCTGGTCGCGATCCTGTTCGGCTGCGCCCTGTCGCTGGTGGGCGAACGCGGCAAGCCGCTGCTGCACATGATCGAGCTGACGGGCGACGTCACCTTCAAGGTCATGTATTTCATCGTCCGGCTGGCGCCGCTGGGCGTGTTCGGCGCCATCGCCTTCACCGTCGGGCAATATGGCATCGGCTCGCTGGCGCAGCTGGGCTATCTGGTCGGGCTGTTCTACGTCACCATCGCCATCTTCGTCTTCGTGGTGCTGGGCTTCGTGCTGCGGCTGTCGGGCTTCAGCATCATCAAGCTGCTGCGCTACATGCGCACCGAGGTCGGCATCGTCGCCGGCACCGCCAGCAGCGACGCGGTGCTGCCGCAGACCATGCGCAAGCTGGAGCATCTGGGCATCAAGGACTCGACCGTGGGCCTGGTGGTGCCGACCGGCTATTCCTTCAACCTCGACGCCTTCTCGATCTATCTGACGCTGGCGGCGGTGTTCATCGCCCAGGCGACCAACACGCCGCTGTCCACCACCGACCTTCTGGCCATCCTGGGCGTGGCGCTGGTGACGTCGAAGGGCGCGCACGGGGTGCCGGGCTCGGCCATCGTGATCCTGGCCGCGACACTGGCCGCGATCCCGGCCATTCCCGCCATCGGGCTGGTGCTGGTGCTGTCGGTGGACTGGTTCATGGGCATCGCCCGGGCGCTGGGGAACTATCTGGGCAATTGCGTGGCCACCGTGGTCGTCGCCTCCTGGGTGGGCGATATCGACCGCGACCGCGCCCGCCGCATCCTCGACGGCGAGGACATGCCGACGCTGGACGTGCTGGACGAGGATGCGCCCATGTCGCAGCCGCAGCACGGGTAACGAGGTCCCTCGCGGATCGGCCGGGACCAGCGCGACGGGCCCGGTCGCCCCGCCGAGAAGACGGCCTGCGCCTTCCCTCCCGATGGCGCAGGCCCTTTCATGTCAGGGCAGCCCGGTCGTGAAGCCTTCGTCGGTCAGGATGCCGATCAGCGCCTGCGCGGCCCGTGTGCGGTGGCGCCGCGGATTGGTCAGCATCGAGAACGGCCGCTCGGCCCCCGGCAGCGGCAGGGTGCGGATCCAGCCCGAGGCGGCCGGCCGCGCCACCGCGCGCTGCGACAGCACCGCAAGACACCGGCTGGAGGCGACCGCGCCCAGCACCGCCTCGTTCGAGGGCAGCTCCAGCGTCAGCGGCAGCGCGGAGACGGAAAGCCCCTGCCCGCCCAGCCAGGTCTCGAATTCCGACCGCGTGCCCGAACCCGGCTCGCGCAGCACCCAGCCTTGCGAGGCAAGCTCCGCCGGCGGCAGCGCCTCGCGCCCGGCCCAGGGATGCGCGGCGCCCATGACCAGCACCAGCCGGTCGCGCGCCACCACCTGCCGGTGCAGCTCGCCATGCGCCACCGCCCCTTCGACCAGCCCCAGATCGGCGCCGCCCTCCTGCACCGCATCGGCGACCTGGGTGGTGTTGCTGACCGTCAGGCGCAGCTCGATTCCCGGATGCATCTCGCGCAGGGCCACCAACCGCGGCGGCAGCCAGTAGCTGGCGACGGTCTGGCTGGCATGGACCCGCAGCCGGCCGCGCGGCTCGCGCGCCAGATCCTCCAGCACCATCTCGGCGGTCTCGGCCCGGTCCAGCACGGCCCGGGCCTCGGCCATGAAGGCCTCGCCCGTCTCGGTCAGCACGATGCGCCGCCCCACCCGGTCGAAAAGCCGCACGCCATGCCGCGCCTCCAGCGCCGAGACGGCGGCGCTGACCGCCGACTGCGTCAGGTTCAGCGCCTCGGCCGCGCGGGTGACATGCTGGCGCTCGGCCACGGCCAGGAAGATGCGGAGCTGTTCCAGGGTCATGCACCACTCATAAGAAAAACCGAACGGTATGGCAAATACAATGCGATGGATTGAACGTCGTTTCAGGACCATGTTCCACCCCAAAGGCAAAGGAGCACGATCATGTCCTCGACCGACCAGGGCCAGCAAAATTCTCTTGCCGTCGCCGGCTGGCTGGGCGCCACCCTGCCGGGACTGGGGCTGACCCTCGCGATCGCGGTCGCCGCGACGGCGGTGCAGCGGCTCTCGGGCATCCCGGCGCTCAGCCCGCTGGTGGTGGCGATGGTGCTGGGCATGGCGCTGCGCAACCTCTTCGGCACGCCCGCGGCGGCGCGGCCGGGCATCGCCTTCTCGCTGCGCCGGGTGCTGCGCCTTGCCATCGTGCTGCTGGGCTTCCAGCTGACGCTGGAGCAGCTGCGCGCGGTCGGCCTGCCGGGGCTGGCGGTGATCTCGGTGACGCTGGCGGCGACCTTCGTCTTCACCAGATGGGCCGGGCGGGCGCTGGGGGTCGAGACGCGGCTGGCCGAACTGATCGCGGCCGGCACCTCGGTCTGCGGCGCCTCGGCGGTGATCGCCACCAACACCGTCACCCGCGGCTCGGACGAGGACGTGGCCTATGCCATCGCCTGCGTCACGGTCTTCGGCTCGCTCTCGATGCTGGCCATGCCGCTGCTGGGCGAGATGATGGCGCTGGGGCCGGCGCATTACGGCATCTGGGTCGGCGCCACCGTGCACGAGGTGGCGCAGGTGGTCGGCGCCGGTTTCCAGCACGGGGCCGAGGCCGGGCAGGCCGCCACCGTCGCCAAGCTCAGCCGGGTCATCATGCTGGCGCCGCTGATCCTGGTGCTGGGCGCGCTGGCCCGGCGCCGCGGCGGCAAGGCGCATGGCGCGGCGCCGACGCCCTGGTTCGTGCTCGGCTTCGTCGCGGTGGTGCTGCTGAACAGCGCCCTGCCCCTGCCCGAGGCGCTGCAGGCCGAGGTCGTCGGCCTGACCGCCTTCCTGCTGACCATGGCGCTGGCGGCGATGGGGCTGGAAACCGACATCCGCAAGCTGCGGGCCAAGGGCATCCGGCCGCTGGCGCTCGGCGCGCTGGCCTGGCTGTTCATCTCGACCCTCGGCCTGGGACTGGTGGCGCTGATCTAGGCATTGAGCGCGGGCGCGGCACCACCTAGATAAGGGGAAACCCCGCCGACCGGAGCCGCGATGCAGCCCGCCGACACCCGCCCGCTGACCCGGCGCGAGACCGAGGTGCGCCGCTTCGTCCGCGCCCGCTACGGGCTGCGCGGCACGCTGGCGCTGCATCGCCACGCCCTCGGCCTCGACTTGCTGCGCGCGCCGGTCAACGTCATGCTGTCGCCGCTGTTCCTGCTGGTGCGGCTGGTCGCGCCGCTGTTGCGGCGAATCGGGCTGGTCCGGGCGGGCGAATGGCTGTCGCGCCGGCAGATCTTCCTGAAATCCGACGTGGCCCAGCGGATCGAGGCGGATCTGGCCGGCTTCCTCGACGATCTGGCGGCAAAGGGCCTGGCCCCAAGGGCGCCGCCCGAGACCGTGGCCCGCGCCGTCTCGGACTATGCCGAGACCCGCAACGCGGTCTCCGAGATCACCACCTCGCTGCTGGTCCTGCTCTCGGGGCTGCTGCTGTTCCACCGCGCGACCCCCGGGGTGATCTCGCTGGCCGGGCCGATCGCGCATCTGCGGGCACAGGCGCAGGCGATCGAGAATTTCGCGCTGGGAAGCTGGGCCGGGCGGATGTGGTACGGCGCCTTCCCGCGCGAGCTTTCCACCCTGGACCTGCTGCTGACCGGCACGGTGCTGGCCATGCTGGCCTCGGTCCTGACCACCTTTGCCGGGCTGGCCGCCGATCCGATCCAGACGGCCGCCGGCATCCACCGCCGCCGCATCATGCGGCTGCTGCGCCGGCTGGACCGTGCTAAGACCGGACCCGGGATTGGTCGCGAACATGTGCTGGCGCGGCTGGGCGACCTTTCCGACGCGGCGCTGAGCCTGTGGCGCAGCTTGAGGGGCTAGAGAGACCCGCCAGCCCCGAGCCGACCGGACCCTTCACGCCAGGCCGTCGATCTGCGGGAACCCGGCCCCTGCCGCCCCAGCCTGTTCCGCGCATCCCCTGCGCGGCGCCTTCCGATGCCGGCCGGGACCCTCCAACCCCAAAGCAATGGGCCCGCCTTTCCGGCGGGCCCTTTCTTTCTTGCCGAAATATCCTCGGGGGGTCCGGGGGGCAGACAGCCCCCCGGCAGCCGCGCTCACTCCATGAAGAAGGCGAAGCGGATGACGAACAGCGCCGCCACCACCCAGGTCGCGGCATGCACCTCGCGCGCGCGGCCGGTCGCCAGCTTGATCGCGGCATAGCTGACGAAGCCGAAGGCAAGCCCGTTGGCGATGGAATAGGTAAAGGGCATCATCAGCGCCGTCAGCACCGCCGGCGCGCTTTCGGTCACGTCGCTCCACTGGATTTCCTCGAATTCCCGCACCATCAGGCAGGCGACGTAAAGCAGCGCCGGCGCGGTGGCATAGGCCGGGACCGAGCCGGCCAGCGGCGCGAAGAACACCGCCAGCAGGAACAGCCCCGCGACGACCAGCGCCGTCAGCCCGGTGCGGCCGCCCGCCTGCACGCCCGAGGCGCTTTCGACATAGGCGGTGGTCGAGCTGGTGCCCAGCATCGAGCCGGCCAGGATCGCCGTCGAATCCGCCATCAGCGCCCGGCCGAGGTTCTTGTTGGTATGGGTCGGCCCCTCGGTCAGCAACCCGGCGCGCTTGGCCACGCCGATCAGCGTGCCGGTGGCGTCGAAGACCTCGACCAGCACCATGACCAGGATGACGTGGAAGATGCCCACGGTCAGCGCCCCCGCCACGTCGAGCTGCAGGAAGGTCGGCGCGATCGAGGGCGGCATCGAGATCACCCCGCCGAAGGGGCTCGCGCCGATGGCGATGGACACCACCGTGATGACCAGGATGCCGATCAGGATCGAGCCGCGCACCTTCAGCGCGTCCAGCGCCGCGATGATGAAGAAGCCGACGATGGCCAGCAGCGTGCCGGTCTGGGTCAGGTCGCCCAGGCCAACCAGCGTCGCCGGATTGTCCACCACGATGCCCGCGTTCTTCAGCGCGATCAGCCCCAGGAACATGCCGATCCCGGCGGCGATGGCGCTGCGCATGGATGTGGGAATGCCCGCGATCAGCCAGCGCCGGATGCCGGTCACCGACAGGAACAGGAATATCAGGCCCGAGATGAACACCGCCCCCAGCGCCTGCTGCCAGGTGAAGCCCAGCGTGCCGACCACGGTGAAGGCGAAGAAGGCGTTCAGCCCCATGCCCGGCGCCATGCCGATGGGCCAGTTGGCCCAAAGCGCCATGATCGCCGATCCCAGCGCCGCGGCCAGGCAGGTCGCCACGAAGACCGCATTGCGGTCCATGCCGGTCGAGGACAGGATCTCGGGGTTCACGAAGATGATATAGGCCATGGTCAGGAAGGTGGTGATCCCCGCGATCACCTCCGTCCTGATGCTGGTGCCATGGGCCGTCAGGCCGAATTGCTTGTCTAGCACGGTTCCTTCCCCTGGACTGATGCTGGCGCCGCTGGCCGTCAGGCCGGATTGCTTGTCTGGCATGGTTCCTCCCAATTGGCGGTTCGCCCGCCGTGCTGGCCAGAATATGCCCGGGCATCTTCAACGAGAATGCAAGGTATAGCGACAGAGTTTCAACGAGATGTTTATAAACAGGGATTTTCAAGAAAATCTTGGTTCTGTTTATGGCAATTCGCGGGTTGCCTGAATGGGCGGCAGGGTGATGAGTGCTAGTGAGCCAGAAAAGGGAAAGGGAAGCAAGCGATGCGATACAGCCGCGACATGATCGGTTACGGGGCACGGACGCCGGACCCCAAATGGCCCGGAAATGCCCGGATCGCGGTGCAGATCGTCATCAATTACGAGGAAGGCGGCGAGAACAGCATCGAGCATGGCGACGCCGCCTCGGAAGCCTTCCTGTCCGAGATCATCGGCTGCCAGCCTTGGCCGGGCCAGCGGCACTGGAACATGGAATCGATCTACGACTACGGCGCGCGCGCGGGCTTCTGGCGCCTGCACCGGCTGCTGAAGGACGTGCCGGTGACCATCTACGGCGTCGCCACCGCGCTAGAGCGCGCGCCCGAGCAGGTCGCCGCCATGCAGGAGGCCGGCTGGGAGATCGCCACCCACGGCCTGAAATGGATCGACTACCGCGATATCCCGCGCGAGGTCGAGGCCGAGCATATCGCCCGCGCCATCGAGCTGCACACCCGCGTCACCGGCGAGCGGCCGCGCGGCTTCTACCAGGGCCGCACCTCGATGAACACCGTGGCCCTGGGCTGCGAGGAGGGCGGCTTCGAATACCTGGCCGACACCATCGCCGACGACCTGCCCTATTGGCATGTCCATAACGGCAAGCCGCAGCTGATGGTGCCCTATACCATGGATGCCAACGACATGCGCTTCTCCTCCGGCCAGGGCTTCGGCACCGGGGTCGAGTTCTTCGACTACCTGCGCGACAGCTTCGACGTGCTCTATGCCGAGGGCGAGGCCGGGGCGCCGAAGATGATGTCCATCGGGCTGCATTGCCGCCTGGCCGGCCGTCCGGGCCGCGCCATCGCGGTGCAGAAATTCATCGAACACGCCCGCAAGCATGAGGGCGTCTGGTTCGCCACCCGGCTCGACATCGCGCGGCACTGGGCCAGGACGCATCCCTACCAGCCGAAGCAGCGCCCCTCGCAGATGGAGCGCGCGGAATTCGTCGAGACATTCGGCGGCGTCTACGAGCATTCGCCCTGGATCGCCGAGCGGGTCTGGGAAGGCGAGATGGGCGCCATCCACGACACTCCGGCCGGGCTGGCGGCGCGCATGGCGCAGGTGTTCCGCAGCGCCTCGGACGAGGAGCGGCTGGGCGTGCTGCGGGCGCACCCGGACCTGGCCGGCAAGCTGGCCGCGGCGAAACGCCTGACTGCGGACAGCACCGCCGAGCAGGCCAGCGCGGGCCTCGACAGCCTGACCGATGCCGAGCGCGCCGAGTTCGACCGGCTGAACACGGCTTATGTGGAAAAGCACGGCTTCCCCTTCATCATCGCGGTGCGCGACCACGACAAGCCGGGGATCATGGCCGCGATGCGCCGGCGCATCGACAACGACACCGCCACCGAGCGCGCCGAGGCCGAGCGCCAGGTCAGCCGCATCGGCGCGCTGCGCCTGCAGCAGATCCTGGGCGACGCCTGAGCCCCGCCGCCCGCCTGCCGCCATGGCGGGCGGGAACCGCCACAGACGGACCGGGCCAGTGCGATCCCGGCGCAACGGAGACCTGAAATGACCGCCAAGACCCCGACCTATGCCGGGCCCTTCGCCGGCCTGCCGCCGCAGACCGACCTGTCCACCGACACCGCCATCTTCACCGAGGCCTATGCCGTCATTCCCGCCAGCACGATGCGCGACATCGTCACCAGCTTCCTGCCGGGCTGGACGGGGATGCGGATGTGGATGATCGCCCGGCCGCTCTCGGGCTTCGCCGAGACCTTCAGCCAGTATATCGTCGAATTGCAGCCGCAGGGCGGCTCGGACCGGCCCGAGGACGATGCGGGCGTGCAGGCGGCGATCTTCGTCACCGAAGGCGCGCTGAGCCTGACCATCGACGGCCAGGCGCATGAGCTGGAGCCCGGCGGCTTCGCCTATATCCCGGCCGGCATGGCCTGGTCGGTCCGGAACGGCGCCGAGACCGCGCGCTTCCACTGGTGGCGCAAGCGCTGGCAGCCGGTGGAAGGGCTGGAAAAGCCCGAGGTGATCATCGCCAACGAGCGCGACATCGCCCCGATCCCGATGCCGGACACCAATGACAGCTGGGCCACCACCCGCTTCATGGACCCGGCGGACCTGCGCCACGACATGCATATCACCATCGTGACCTTCAAGCCGGGCGGCTCGATCCCCTTCGCCGAGACGCATGTGATGGAGCACGGGCTGTTCGTGATCGAGGGCAAGGCGGTCTATCGGCTGAACCGCGACTGGGTCGAGGTGGGACCGGGCGATTTCATGTGGCTGCGCGCCTTCTGCCCGCAATGCTGCTATGCCGGCGGGCCGGGGAATTTCCGCTATCTGCTTTACAAGGACGTGAACCGGCACGCGCCGATCTGGAAGTAAGGGGGCGCTGCCCCCCGCCGCTGCGCGGCTCCCCCCGGGGTATTGGGAAAACAGAGAAGGCCAGTCAGCGGGCGTGTCAGCGGGCGCGGCGGAAGGTCAGGTTGATGCGGGCGGCGCCGGTCAGCGGGTGCTCCCCCGGCTTCAGGGTCGGGATGCCGTGCCAGTTCAGCCGCGCCGGGCCGCCCCAGACCACCACGTCGCCGTGGGTCAGCGCGTGCTTCGCCACCGGGTCGCCGCGCTGCGGCCCGCCGAACTGGAAGGTCGCCGGCAGGCCCAGCGAGACCGAGACGATGGGCGCGGCCATGTCGGCCTCGTCCCGGTCCTGGTGCAGGCCCATCCTTACCCCCGGCCGATAGCGGTTGATCAGGCAGGCATCCGGCCGGAAGCCGGGGAAGCCCGCCCGGGCGGCGGCTTCTTCGGCCAGTTGCCGGAAGCGCGGCGGCATCTCGGGCCAGGGCCGGCCGGTCAGCGGGTCGCGCGGCTCGTAGCGATAGCCGCGGCGGTCGCTGACCCAGCCGAGCGCGCCGCAATTCGTCATCTCGACGCCGATCCTGCGCCCGCCGGGGGTCTGCATCTGGCGGAAGGGCGAGAGCCCGGCGATGCGCGCGACATCATCGAGGAGAGCGGGGTCGGGCGCGAAGCCGCGCAGGATCATGGCGCCGGGGCCGAGGCGTCGCGGCGGGTTCCGAACAGGTCTGGCTCCATGCTGCCCTCCCACGGGATTGTCATGTGCTGCGGCTTGACCTGGGGCTTGGACGATGGCTTTCAAGTCGGGTCACAGCAAAGGATTCCTGCCATGCGCCGCCCCCTTGCCGCAATCGCCCTGGCGCTGCTTTGCGCCCTGCCCCTGGTGCCGGTTCAGGCGCAGGATCACGGCGGGCCCGAGGTCGCGGCGATCAAGGAAGCGGTGTTCAACGGCCCCGGCCTGCCGGTGATGGGCAATGAGCGGGGCGATACGGTGCTGGTCGAGTTCTCGGATTACAATTGCGGCTTTTGCCGCAAGAGCGCGCCGGAGGTGGCGGCGCTGCTGCAAGCGGATCCGGGCGTGCGGCTGGTGGTGCATGAGATCCCGATCTTCGGCGAGGGCTCGCGCTTTGCCGCCGAGGCGGCGCTGGCCGCGCAGGCGCAGGGCAAGTATCCCGAGTTTCACCGGGCCCTGATGGCGATGCGCGGCAAGGCCGAGGAGGCCTCGGTGCTGCGCGTCGCCCGCGAGGTCGGGCTGGACGTGGCGCGGCTGCAGCGCGACATGCAGGCGCCCGAGATCACGCAGAGGATCGAGCGCTCGCTGGAACTGGCCGACGAGATCGGGCTGGTCGGCACGCCCAGCTTCATCGCCGGGGACCGGGCGGTGTTCGGCTATCTGGGCAAGGAGGACCTGGCCGAACTGGTGGCCGAGGCGCGCGGCGCGCGATAGCGCGCGCCTTTCGCCCTCAGGTGCGGATGTCGACGCCGAGATGCTTGGCGACGGTGAAGATGTCCTTGTCGCCGCGGCCCGACAGGTTCACCACCATGATGTGATCCTTGGGCAATTCGGGCGCGATCTTGACGACATGGGCGAGCGCATGGCTGGGCTCCAGCGCCGGGATGATGCCTTCCAGCCGGCAGAGGGTCTGGAAGGCCGCCAGTGCCTCGTCATCGGTCACGCTGACATATTCGGCGCGGCCCTGTTCCTTGAGCCAGGCATGTTCCGGGCCGATGCCGGGATAGTCGAGCCCGGCGCTGATCGAATGCCCTTCGAGGATCTGCCCCTCCTCGTCCTGCAGGAGATAGGTGCGGTTTCCGTGCAGCACGCCGGGGCGGCCGCCGGTCAGGCTGGCGCAATGCTGCATGCGCGCGTCGACGCCCTTGCCGCCGGCCTCGACGCCGATGATGCGCACCGAGGGATCGTCGAGGAAGGGGTGGAACAGGCCCATGGCGTTCGAGCCGCCGCCGATCGCCGCGACCACGCTGTCGGGCAGCCGCCCTTCGCCCTCCTGCTCGGCCAGTTGCCGGCGGGTCTCGCGGCCGATGATGCATTGGAAGTCGCGCACCATGGCCGGATAGGGATGCGGGCCGGCCACCGTGCCGATGCAATAGAAGGTATCGCGCACGTTCGTCACCCAGTCGCGCAGCGCGTCGTTCATCGCGTCCTTGAGCGTGCCGCGGCCAGAAGTGACCGGCACCACCTCGGCGCCCAGAAGGCGCATGCGGAAGACGTTCGGCGCCTGGCGCTCGACGTCATGGGCGCCCATGTAGACGATGCATTTCAGCCCGAAGCGGGCGCAGACCGTCGCCGTCGCCACGCCGTGCTGGCCGGCGCCGGTCTCGGCGATGATCCGGGTCTTGCCCATGCGGCGCGCCAGCAGGATCTGGCCCAGCACGTTGTTGATCTTGTGGCTGCCGGTGTGGTTCAGCTCTTCGCGCTTGAGGTAGATCTTCGCGCCGCCCAGTTCCTCGGTCAGGCGCGGGGCGAAATAGAGCGGGCTGGGGCGGCCGACGTAATGCTTCCACAGATCATCCATCTCGGCCCAGAAGCTCGGGTCGTCCTTGGCCCGGTCGTATTCCGCTTCGAGGTCGAGGATCAGCGGCATCAAGGTCTCGCTGACGAAGCGGCCGCCGAAGATGCCGAAGCGGCCCTGTTCGTCCGGGCCGGTCATGAAGCTGTTGATGAGGTCTTCGGCCATGGCTCTCCTCGCGGCGCGGTCGGAATGAGTATTTGGGAAACGGTGAAAGCCCGTCAGAGGGGTTTCTTATATCCGATATGGGAAGGGGTAAAGCCGAGCCTGTCGTAGAAGCGATGCGCGTCGGCCCGGCTGCGGTTGGTGGTGAATTGCAGAAGCCCGCAGCCGGCGGCGCGGGCGCGCGCCTCGGCATCGCGGATCAGCGCCTCGCCGATCCGCTGGCCGCGCAGGTCGGGACGGACGCGCACCCCCTCGATCTGGGCGCGGCGGGCGGCGAAGAGCGACAGGCCGGAGATGACGGTGATCTGGTAGCAGGCGACGACGTCGTCCCCGATCACCCCGACGATCAGCTGGTTGCCCGGTTCCGCCTGCATCGCCTCCCAGGCGGCGAGATAGGGGGCGAGCTCGTCGCCCTCGCGCGCCTGGCCCAGCATGTCGTCGCGCAGAAGCGCAAGGACGGCGGGAACCTCGTTGCGCCGGGCCTCGCGGAAGGCGACGGCCGCGGTCACAGGACCGGCGCCGTGGCGCGGGCGATGAAGCTGCGGATGCGGTCGGGGTCCTTGACGCCGGGGGCGCTTTCGACGCCGGAGGAGACATCGACCGCCGGCGCGCGGGTCAGGCGGATCGCCTCATGCACGTTCTCGGGGGTCAGGCCGCCGGCGAGCAGCCAGGGCTTGAGAATCTGCCGCCCGGCCAGCAGCCGCCAGTCGAAGGCAAGGCCGTTGCCGCCCGGCAGCACGGCATCCTTCGGCGGCTTGGCGTCGATCAGCAGCATGTCGGCCACAAGGCCGTAGTCCCAGAGCGCATCCAGATCCTGCGGCTCGGCCACGCCCACCGCCTTCATCACCGGCAGGCCGGTGCGCGCCTTGACCTCGGCCACCCGGGCGGGGGTCTCGGCGCCGTGCAGCTGGATCAGGTCCAGCGGCACCCGGGCCAGCACCGCATCCAGCGCCGCGTCATCGGGATTCACGAACAGGCCGACCTTGGCCACGCCCAGCGGCACCTGCGCGGCAAGCTTCGCCGCCGCCTCGGGCGAGACATGGCGCGGTGATTTCGGGAAGAAGACGAAGCCGACGTAGCGCGCCCCGGCCCCGACCGCCGCGGCGAGGCCGGCGGCCTCGGTCAGGCCGCAGATCTTGACGGAAACGGCCATGGCATCAGCGGGGCGCAGGCAGCGACGAGCCCGAGCCCGCAGGCGCCGCCGGCTTGCGCGCCGCCTCGTCCAGGATCGCCAGCACGTCGTCGCGCGGCGCGGCATGGGTGCGGCGCAGATCCCCGACTTCGCGCTGCAGCTGCGCGAGGTCATGCGCCCGGCGGCTGGATTCGGCGCGCAGATGCGATTCGCGCAGCCATTCCCAGACCAGCCCGACCAGCACGCCGAAGACCATGGCCAGGAACAGCGCGACAAAGGCCGGCATGGTCAGCGACCAGCGCCCGCCGGCGAACTGGGCCAGGCTTTCCGGCATCAGGCTGATGGTGACGAGATTGCGGTTCGCCGCAGCCAGCAGCATCAGCACGATGGCCAGAATGACGATGAAGAAGATCCGGATCGCGCGCATGCCTTACCCCGCAGAGATTGTCGCCGGCAATCTGGCCTATTCGGCGCCGCCGTTCAACCGCTCGCGCAGGAGCTTGCCGGTCTTGAAGAAGGGCACATGCTTTTCGTCCACGCTGACGGTTTCGCCGGTGCGGGGGTTGCGACCCTGCCGCGCGTCGCGCTTCTTGACCGAGAAGGCGCCGAAACCGCGCAGCTCGACCCGGTCGCCGCGGGCCATGGCGTCGATGATCTCCTCGAACACGGTGTTCACGATCCGCTCGACGTCGCGCTGGAACAGGTGCGGGTTTTCCTCGGAGATTTTCTGGATCAGTTCGGATCGGATCATTGCGGTTCCTGTCTGGGTGTTCCAACAAACTCCTGCCGCCCGATCATAGGGCAGACATCGCGGCATTCAATGTCAGAACGCATTCCGGCCGGATTGGTTGCCGTGTTTTTCAAGCCTTTATGGTTCAGTCGGCGGAAATGCGCAATGAAAAGCGCCCCCGGATCGCTCCGGGGGCGCAAGGTTCGGCCGATGCGAGGCTCAGCCGCGGCCCTTGAGCGCGGCGCCCAGGATGTCGCCCAGCGAGGCGCCCGAATCCGAGCTGCCATACTGTTCGACGGCTTCCTTCTCTTCGGCGATCTCGCGCGCCTTGATCGACAGGCCCAGGCGGCGGGTCTTGGTGTCGATGTTGGTGACGCGGACGTCGACATGATCGCCGACCTGGAAGCGCTCGGGGCGCTGGTCCTGACGGTCGCGGGCCAGGTCCGAACGACGGATGAAGGACTTCATGCCGTTGTATTCGACCTCGATGCCGCCGTCCTCGATCGCCGTCACGGTGACGGTGATGACCGAGCCGCGCTTCACGCCCTCGACCGCTTCGGCCATGGCGTCGTTTTCCAGCGCCTTGATCGAGAGCGAGATGCGCTCCTTCTCGATGTCGACTTCCTGGACCACGGCCTTCACCACGTCGCCCTTGCGGAAGTCCTGGATGGCTTCCTCGCCGCGGGTGTCCCAGCTGATGTCCGACAGGTGCACCATGCCGTCGATATCGCCTTCCAGGCCGACGAACAGACCGAATTCGGTGATGTTCTTGACCTCGCCCTCGATGACGGTGCCGACCGGATGGGTCTCGGCGAAGACTTCCCACGGGTTGCGCATGGTCTGCTTGAGACCCAGCGAAACGCGGCGCTTGGCCTCGTCGATCTCCAGCACCATGACGTCGACTTCCTGCGAGGTCGAGACGATCTTGCCGGGATGGACGTTCTTCTTGGTCCAGCTCATTTCCGAGACGTGCACCAGGCCCTCGACACCGGCTTCCAGCTCCACGAAGGCGCCGTAATCGGTGATGTTGGTCACGCGGCCGGTATGGACCGAGCCGATCGGGAACTTCGAGGCCACGGTATCCCACGGATCGGCCTGCAGCTGCTTCATGCCCAGGCTGATGCGGTGGGTGTCCTTGTTGATCTTGACGACCTGGACCTTGACGGTCTCGCCGATCGACAGGATCTCGGACGGGTGGTTGACGCGGCGCCAGGCCATGTCGGTGACGTGCAGCAGGCCGTCAACACCGCCCAGATCGACGAAGGCGCCGTATTCGGTGATGTTCTTGACCACGCCCTCGACCGTCTGGCCTTCGGTCAGGTTGGCGATGACCTCGGCGCGCTGTTCGGCGCGGGACTCTTCCAGGATGGCGCGGCGCGACACGACGATATTGCCGCGGCGACGATCCATCTTGAGGATCTGGAAGGGCTGCTTCAGGCCCATCAGCGGGCCGGCGTCGCGCACGGGGCGGACATCGACCTGGCTGCCGGGCAGGAAGGCCACGGCGCCGCCCAGGTCGACGGTAAAGCCGCCCTTGACGCGGCCGAAGATGGCGCCTTCGACGCGCTCTTCCGCGGCATAGGCTTTCTCCAGGCGGTCCCAGGCCTCTTCGCGGCGGGCTTTCTCGCGCGAGATGCTGGCCTCGCCGCGGGCGTTCTCGACACGGTCGAGATAGACCTCGACCTCATCGCCGATGGCGATGGCGGGGGCTTCGCCGGGATTTGCGAATTCCTTGAGATCGACGCGGCCTTCCATCTTGTAGCCGACGTCGATGATGGCCTGGCCCGCCTCGATGGCGATGACCTTGCCCTTGACGACCGAGCCCTCTTCGGGCGTGTCGATGGCGAGGCTTTCGTTCAGGAGGGCCTCGAATTCCTCCATGGTCGCTTTAGCGCACATATAGATCCAGTTTCCTTTTCGATCATTGCTGGCCATGCGGTTGGCTCCGCCGGTCTTTTTGTAGATGCAGGGATAAGCGCATAAGGGTCGCGGCATACGCCCGACCCTGTTGAAGCGGCCCGTTATGGCCCCATCGCTTGCCCTGACGGGCGCGATATAGCCCTCATTCGCCGTTCTGGCAAGCGCCGAGACCGGGGAAATGCGCCCGGATCTCGCGCTCGAGCAGCGCCACAAGCGCGGCCGCGGGCATGGGACGGGCGCGCGGCGCCCCGGTTCCGGCCCATTGCGCCGCGTAATCCGAGCCGCCAGCCACCGCCTGCAGCCGCTTGGCCGCGTCATAGGTGATCGGGTAATCCGGCAGGGGCGGCGCGCCCTCGGCCTCGCCCAGCGCCGTCAGCCGGTTGGCGAGGCCGCGCGCCGGACGGCCGGAAATGGCGCGGGTCATCACCGTGTCGCCCGGCTTCGCATCGGCAAGCCGGGCGCGATAGGCGTCGTTCGCCGCCGATTCCGGACAGGCGACGAAGGCGGTGCCCATCTGCACCGCGGCCGCGCCCGCCCCGAGGCAGCGCGCGGCATCGGCGCCGTCCATGATGCCGCCGGCGGCGACCAGAGGCAGGCCCAGGTCGCGCAACTCGCGCAGCAGCGCCTCGGTCGCAAGCCGGTCGTCGGGGCCGTCGGGATCGAAGATGCCGCGATGCCCCCCGGCCTGGTAGCCCTGGGCGATGATCAGGTCGAGCCCGGCCTCGCGGATCGCCAGCGCCTCGGCCCGGGAGGTCGCGGTGGCGCCCAGGGTGGCGCCGCTGTCGCGCAGCGCGGCGATGTGCCCGGCCGGCGGCAGGCCGAAATGGAAGGTGACCAGCACCGGCCGCGCCGCCAGCACCGCGCGCAGCATCTCCTCATCTTCAAGGAAGCTGCGATAGATCTCCTCGATCCGGGCCGGGGGCTCGGCGCCGAAGCGGCGGAACTCGGGCGCCAGGTAGTCGAGCCAGCCCGCCTCGCGCGCCGGATCGGCCTGGGCGGGGCGGTGGCAGAACAGATTGACGCCATAGCGGTCCGAGCCCAGCCGCTCCCGCGTCTCGGTCATCATCGCCGCGGCCTGGGCCGCCGTGGCGGCAGCCACGCCGATCGAGCCCATCCCCCCTGCCCGGCTGACCTCGGCGGCAAGAAGCGGTGTCGCCGTGCCGGCCATCGGCGCCTGGATCACCGGCACCGGCAGATCGGAAAGCTGGAAACGCCGGTTCATGCCCCTGCCTCCTGCGCGCGGGCCCCTGCCTCCTGCGCGCGGGCGATGGCGTGGGCCACGGCCTCGTCGATGCTCATCTCGGTGGTGTCGAACAGCAGCGCATCCTCGGCCGGGCGCATCGGCGCCACGTCGCGGGCGGCGTCGCGGGCGTCGCGCTCGCGCAGCTCGGCCAGGATGCGCGCCTCGTCCGCGCCCAGTTCCAGCGCCCGGCGGCGGGCGCGGGTCTCGTCGCTGGCGGTGACATAGAGCTTCAGCTCGGCCCCGGGGCAAATCACCGTGCCGATGTCGCGCCCGTCCAGCACCGCGCCCGGCTCGGAGCGGGCAAAGCGGCGCTGGAACTCGACCAGCGCCGCGCGCACCTCGGGGATGGCGGCGACGCGGCTGGCGGCCTGCCCGGCCTCGGCGCTGCGCAGGTCGTCGCGGGCCAGGTCCTCGGGGACCAGCGCGCGGGCGGCGGCGACCGGATCGCCGCCCTTGGCGCCGACCGCGCGATAAAGCAGCCCGGTGTCCAGATGGGCAAAGCCGAAATGCCGGGCAAGCGCCCGCGCGATGGTTCCCTTGCCCGAGGCGGCGGGTCCGTCGATGGCGATGGTGAAGGGCATGTCCTCGGGGGTCCTCGGGTTCTGGCGGCGGCGGCCCGGCGCAGACCTCGGTCCGGGGTCGCGCATGCCGGCCCAGCCGCGAATGCACGAGAAACCGCCAAGGATGCCGGCCGGACGGCGGCCCGTCCGCAACTGGATCTTGGTGCCGGTTGCAGGAATCGAACCCGCGACCTTCTGATTACAAATCAGGTAGATACACAAGGAAAACAATGCGACCGGCGATTTTATTCCCACAGACGAAACGTGAACGAATCGCGAGCGTGGGAACGGCAGATTATCACCCCGCGCCTGACCCGCAAGTCCCGCCCCACCACAGAGGAAAGACCCCATGAGCCGACCGCAGGGATACGAGCTTATCGGCATCGCATGGCTGGCACTGGCCGCGTTCGACAAGCCGATTGATTGGGGGTCACTGGTCTATTTCTGCGCCGCGTTCTGGGCGTTCTTGCGTGCTGCTGACGCCGCTTTCCGTAGCCCCACCACAGAGGAATGACGCCATGCAACTGACGATTGACGAAGGCACAATCATCTTGGTCGCAGAGATATTGAAAGCCGAACGCGGCCTAGACCGTCCGCCGGTCGGTGATGCGGTTGAGGCCATCAAGGCAGCAGTTCGAAAGCTCAAGGCGGCCGGCGCGGGCGTCGATGAGGAATGACGCCATGAGCTGCGGTGAACACAACGACGATTGCACCTGCCACGATGAGGCGGCGCCATGAAGAAGGGCGCAGTCCAGATCGCGCATGAACTGGCCGATGCCGCAGAGCGAGCGCGCCTAGCTGGTGATACCGTCGCGTCTCTCGTGCTGGCCGTGAAGGCGACGGAATACCTGCAACTGGCAAGGCTGTCCTCAAGCAGCCTTGCCACCCACCCCCGCGACCAGAAGGAGAGGACATGAGGGACGAACTGAAACCCTGCCCGTTTTGCGGCGAAGCGGTCGAGATGAACGACTATACTGACAAGCCCGCTTGCGCGTGGGTGATGATCCACCGGTGCAAGATCATCGGGCCAATCAGGATGGAATCCTATTCAGGCGAAGGCATCCGCAAGGCGTGGAACACCCGCGCCCAGAAGGAGAGGACCGAATGACCATGCTGGAATTTGTGAACTCGGACGCCACGCCGAAGAAGGTGACGATCCACTGCGACATGCGGTCTGTCCCCAAGATCATGGCTTGGTATGGAGCCTACCATGCCGGGGATCGGTATGCGGTCTATGTTGACGGCGTGAAGGTCGAGAAGGACCAGGACGGCGAACTGGTTGGCGATCTGCCCCAGCCCCAGGAGAACGCGCGATGAGTGACGATCTGACACGCTGCCCATGCTGCGAAGGCGATGGTTATTTCTACGGCGACGAAAAGCCGCCAAGCCCATGGGGCGACGCCTCCGAACTCTCCCACCTCCGCGCCGAGGTGGAGCGGCTGACCGCCGCTCTAGCCGACAAGCGGACGCATGCGGAGGATGGTGAGGTTAACCGAGTATCACGGCGCCTAATTGCCGGGTTTATGCTGGATTGCAATGCAATTGGACATGTTGCAGCGGCTGAAAACCTCGTCCGGGCGATCAAGGTCGTAGCCGCCCACCGCGACCGGCGACAGGGGTGACAGCCGGCCGCCATCTGGTCCAGCAGCCGCAGCCCTGCCCGCTGGGACCGCGCCCCGCCGTCCTCGATCAGCGCCGCTGCCAGCGCCTTGCGGGACGCCTCGGTGCCGTCACCCCCTAACATCGGGGTAACTGCCTAAAGAGACAACTTACGCGCGACAAATCCACGCTGTAGTTGAGCGCCCAGTAAACCAGTGCATGTGAACCAGTTGAAACGGCCGGGCCTTTGGGTCCGGCCATTTAACCTAGGGCGCCACGGCATGCCGCAGCCCGAGAGCATTCCTGGCATCGTGCAGGGCCTCGGTCATGCTGTCCGCCCAGCCATACTCTTTGGGATCGGTGTAGATATCCCAGGACCATCGACCTCCCCACTCGCGCTGAACCTTGCCCACGACGATGCCGTTGCGCAGGATCTCGTAGCTGTTCTCGATCACATAGCCCCCGATGGCGCGCACCGGCCGGAAGCTCCAACGGCGTTTCCAGTCTCGAATGACCTGCAGCTTCATAGGGCCGGTGCCTCGGCGTCAGCGAATCGCGCCGCCGTCGATCAGATCGAAAGCGAGGAACTGATCATCCTCGATCAGCTCTGCACGCAGCGCGACCTCGGCCTGCCCTGCACTCGGCACCTGCACCGTGGCAATCCAGTGGACCTCTGCCTCGTCCTGCGTGGTCAGGTCGACGATTGCATGACCGCCGAACCGGTAGGCCAGGAACCGGCGCACATGGGCTTCAATCGGCATTTCCGGCTCAACGGCCAGCACGTTTCCTAGCAGCTCCATCCTCGGCCTCCGGGGCTGATTCCATCTCACTCAATGAGAACACATAGGGAACAAATGAGTCCAGATAGTCCGCATCACAACGCCGTCACGCCACGGCAGGCTCGATCAATGCCGGCCCGTCGCTGGCCGCCCCGAAACGCGCAACAGGGTGATGTCGCAGCTTGGGGCCCGCGCCGATCTCGGGATCATCGCTGCCGGCCAGCCAGGCGTCCCGCTCCTCGGCATTGAGGATCACCGGCATGCGGGTGTGGATGTCGGCCACGGTGGAATTGGCCGGCCGGGTGACGATGGTGCAGGTCAGCATGCCATTCCAGCGCGAGATAAGCCCGGCGAACCAGAGCGTCTCCTCGTTGCCGGCCGGCCGAATGAAATGCGGCTGTTTGCTGCCCTTCTCGCCGGTCCACTCGTAATAGCCGGCGGCCGGGATCAGGCAGCGGCCATAGCGCCACGGCCCTCGGAAGGTCGGCTTGCTGGCCGCGTCCTCGATCCTGGCATTGAAGGTGGTGGCCTTCCAATCCTTCAGGTCGCCCTTGTGCCAGGACGGCACCAGCCACCAGCGCGCCATCTCGCCCTCCGGGGCCTCAGCCGTGATCACCAACACGTCCTGCGTCGGCTTGATGTTGTAGCGCCGCGGGAACGGGTGCAGCCGGGTCTGCGAAATCTCGAAATCGGTTCCGCGCAGGTTCGGGTCAACGATACGTCCGCACATGGGCATGACCTCCTTTCCGAGGAGCCTGCCCGATGCCTGCCGATCCGTCCAGCGGCAGAAACGCAAAAAAGCCCCCGCCCCGGATCAACCGGGGCGGGGCATGTCGGAACAATCCTCGCGCGCGGCGGGTTACCTGGATCAACATGACGAGGTGCCCAGATGCCGAGCAAGACCACCATCAAGCCAGTGACATTCGAGGAGGGCATCGGCAAATTCCGCACCGTGAACGACGCGCGCGGGATGGGCGAGGCTCTGCTGGCGCATTGCGACCAGGGCGATCCGGATTATCAGATGGCCGCGCTGGCCTGCCTGGGCCTCGACAACGGCACCGTCGGCCCGGACCAGGCGCGAGCGGATTTCATCGCGGCGCTCACGGCCGCGGGGGTCTTTATCCGGGACCCATGATCCACAGGCCTCGGTATCCCATGGCCTGAGCCGTGATCAGTGCGACCGCCGCGAAGGTGGCGCCGACCGTGAGGCCGGCGACCAGAGACGCGGCCAGCGCGGCCTCATAGGGCGAGCGCATCACGCCGCCCCGGCCCGCCGCAGGGCATCGGCCAACTTATCCACCGCCGCGCCAGTTGCAGCCGTGATCTTCTCGGCCGCGGCTTCTTCCAGTTTGGCCTTGGCGAGGTCAATCATCACCTCGGGGCCGGGGCGGAGAGCACTGATCGCGTCAGGGACGCTTCGGCCGGCATATTCAAGGATCAGGTTGATGGCCGCCGCGCCGGTCAGTTCGCGCCGGAGAGCAAGGCGAGCTGCATTGAGAAGCGCCGACTGAAGGGCTTCGCGATGGCGCGCTTCGATCTCGATGCCCCATTTCCGGCGCACCGCCGCCGCCGCCCAGCCGATGATCCCGGTGATGGCCAGCCCGAGCAGCTCGAGGACGTGCGGGGCGGCCGCGTGGATGATGGATTGCATGATGATGCTCCTCAGAAGGTGGAAAGTTCGCGCGCGACTAGATCGCGCAGGCGGTCGCCGACGGTGATCGGGTCGGCCGGCGCCGACATCCCGGGCAGGACGGTGATGTCCCATTTGTTTTTCTGGGCGACGCCGAGGGTGGGCTGGATCTCGGCATGCGACAGTGTGGACCAGCGCGAGACCGGGATGTCGTAGGTCCGGCACAGCCGCGCCGTCTCGCGTGCCAGCGCCGAGACCTGCGCCGGCGTGATGGGCGCCTTGCCCCACGCAAACGGCCGCTCTTGCGCCCCCGCCATGGCGCAGATGGACAGCCCGATGGCGCCGCCGTTGGCGTTCAGGGTGTGCGAGCGTGAGGTGGTCGGATCGACCGGCCAGCGGATCTTGCCCTCGCCATCGATCAGCGCGTGATAGGACCGCAGATCCACGGCATTCGGGCTATAGCCCCCAGCGGTCCAGTGCCAATGGATGCGGGTGATCCCGGTCGGGTGCTGGAACGGCAAGCCCTTGGCGCGCTGCGCCTCGGTCGCCGCGGCATAGGCGGCGCGGGTCCGCGGCCCGTCGATTCCGTCGATAGGCCCGGGCCAAAAGCCCAGAGCGGCGCACCGCGCCTGCCGCGCGCGCACCGCGTTCATGACTGCGGTCATCTCGGTTCTCCTAAAATGGAAAAGCCCCGCGCGAGGCGGGGCGACGTGGGCGGGATGTTCCGCGTTCATTCGCGGTTCGGTCCCGATTCTGAACTGATCGGTATAGTTTTGGTCTGGGTTTGGTCCCGCGCGTTCTCCAGGCACCCCTTGCAGCCGACCGCGCCCCGCCGCAAAACGCCGCCATGAAAGCGACGCATGACGAAACCACCTTCACGCTGACTGGCGAGATCTGGTCGGCCACCTACCCGTTGGACGAGTTGCCGAAATGGCTGCGCTGGTATCGCAGCCGCAAGGCGCGGTTCCCGAAGGCCGGGAACAGCTACGACGCGACGATTGCCGCGCTGGAGGGGCTGGCGGCCGAGCTGGGTGTTACGGTTGACAAAGACTGATCGCACACGACACGAGGGTGGCCCGCCCTTGACAATCGATCCTTCAGGCTTAGCGTGCGCGGGGCCCGCCGGACCCTGAGCCCCGGCAGGCCGGCCCCGGCTGCGGCGCTTTCTCCCAGCCGGGGTCATCTCATAGCATCCGCAGCGCCAACCACATGAGGATGTTCGCCACGGTGAAACCCCAGGCGCGCGCCACCGGCGGTTCATGGCTGCTTCTCCATCGTGCTAGGTAGATGGCGGCGAAACTGGACATCTCGCCGAACGACCACCGACACGGATCGGACGCCACCCCGGGGGTCGTTACTTCCGCCAATATCGCCAGAGGTCGATGGCCTGCTTCGGGTCGTTGACCGCGATCAGCAGCCAGCGCATCGCGCCCTCGGCGGTGAGGGTGACCACAGCGGCGGCGATGGGCAGCGGAACGCCGAACGTCTCGGCGGCGTAGTCGGATGCGACCCACGCCGCACCTGCCGCCACGATCATTGAGGTGATCACCTTGACCGGCCCAAGGCTCGCGCTGGTCTTGATCTTGACAATAAGGGCCACGCCGACCGCTATCCAGAAATCGGCGCTGCGGAAGGGTCCAGGGTCGGTCATGTCGCCTCCATGGGTCATGAAGAAAGCCCCGCCGGAGCGGGGCTAGTTGGCAGTGATTTCAGTGGGTTTAGGCGACGAGCGCGCGGGCTTCCTTGAACAAATCGCCCTCGTTCCAGTCGGGGATCACCTCTCCCCGGCAGGTGGCGACGATCACCTTGGCTGCAAACTCGCGAGGCGTCTGGCACGGAGTTGCCATGATCTCGTCCTTGATCTGAAAGATCTCGTTGTAGAACAGCCGGTCCATGATCTCGTCGGCATCCTCGTCGTCCAAGGCGGTTGTGCCGCTGCCGTATGCCTCGGCTTGGTCAACCAGTTCCTGATGGCGGCGAAACAAGGCGATGATCCGACTTTCCTCAACCGCAAGGGCCGGGGCAGCGCCCACAGCCAGAGCGGCAGGGGCCAGTTTCAGGAGTTGACGCCGTTTCATGCCGGAACCCCCTCTTTCGCGAAGATCGCGGCCAGGCGAGCCAATCCCTTCGGTGTGACGACCATCTGCGATTTCGTGACCTCCAAGTCCTGCCGCTGGTCGTAGTAGGTGTGCGGCTTGTGTTCGAGGTAGCCCATCATCCGCTTGTCGGCGTAGGCTTGCAGTGCGCCAATACCGTTTTGCCGGAAAGCCCAGCCCCGGCCTTGGAGCCAGCGCACAAATTTCCGCTCGGGGACGTCGAGCATCTTGGCGGCCTCACGGACCGTCACGCAGCCCTCGGAAGCGTCCAGCACGTCGAACGCCTCGGCTTTCGGCGACAGTTCGGCCACCTTGGCTTCCGCTACCTGCGTCCGCTGCGCGTAGCTGGTAAGCAGCGGCACCAATTGCGCCGGGTCCGACAGGTCGATCTGCGATGACTGCCGCAGCCGCGCCTCCATGGCGTTGAAGGCGGCAAGGAACTTGATCTTCCAGTCCATCGCCTTCTTGCCGGTGAAGCCCATGACCAGCATCGAATACCCGTCACGGGTCATTTCATACATCTGGTAGGTCTGGCCGTTCTGGGCATCGACATACGGGGTCTCCTCAAAATTGAGGACCCCCCACGCCGGGTTCGTCGCGATCAGGTTGCGAATGTCCCGCTGCACGTTGTCGTGCCGCTTCTCGAACTTCTCGGCGATGATGCGGCTGTTGGTCTTGAGGGCTTCGTTCACAAGCCCATTGAAATCGTCCTGGTTGACGAGCATATTCATAGCATCTTCCTCTTGCTGGGGGATGTTCTGGCCGGTGTCAGGGTTGCCGCCCTGCCCGGCCATCTTCGTTTCAGGATGCGGCAACCTCTGCCTCCTTCTTCTCGCGCAGCATCTGGACGATCTGGCTGTTCATCGAACGCCCTTCCCGCCGCGCCTTCTCCTTGATCCAGTCCTTCACCTCGTCGGGCATCCGAAGCCCGAAAGGCGGGATCTGCCTCGTCATGTTGTCTCCTTTCGTTACTACACGATGTAATGACTACACGATGTAAGGATTGCTGGCAAGAACTTTTTGGCTACATCGTGTAGATATGGATAGAGATGATTCCCGCCCGCTCACTCGCGACCTCGCCCCGTTCGGCGTTCGGATGCCTCCTGAGCTAAAAGCGCGCATTCATGCCGCCGCTGAGGCGAACAACCGCAGCATGAACGCGGAGATCGTGGCGACGTTGGAGAAGGAATACCCGGCACCGCCTTCCCCTGACGACATTCGAAGCAATCATCGCGAAATCACAATTCGCAGCATTGACGCGGTTCTCCGTCAGGTGCGGGCAAATATGATCAAGCAACTGGATGGCGAAGCAGGGGCGGACCTGTTTCAGGGGCTGGTCAACCCTCTTGATTTTATGAAGCCATCCCCTTCCGACGACTAACTCATAGCCCTCCACCATCGCCTCAACGCTGACCAGACCATGCGCCGACACCCCCTAGTCGAAGCGTTTAGCTTTTTGCATATACAATCTGCTTGACCTCATGGGCATCATATCGTATATACAGTCATGCAGATCGAGTTCGACCCCGCGAAAGACGAAATCAACATCGCCAAGCATGGCGTGTCCCTTGCCCGCGCGGCTGACCTCGAAATCCTCGCCTTCATCGAGGATGACCGCAACGACTATGGCGAGACCCGCTACCGCGCGTGGGGCCTGATCGACGGAAAGGCCCATTGCCTCGCCTTCACCGACCGGAACGGCACCCTGCGCGCGATCAGCCTGCGCCGGGCGCACAAGAAGGAGATGGACCGCTATGCCCCGTTCGAAAGCGATTGATCACGACAACCCGGAATGGACGAAGGAGGACTTCGCCAAGGCCCGCCCTGCCAGCGAGCTTCCGGCGCATATCCGCGCAGCCTTTCCCCGCACCAGAGGGCCGCAGAAGGCTGCGAAGAAAACCCCGGTCTCCATTCGCCTCAGCCCCGAGGTGATCGAATACTTCAAGGCCGGCGGCCCGGGCTGGCAGAGCCGCATTGACGAAGCCCTGCGCAAGGTCGCCGGGGTGTGAGCCGCGAGACTACCCCAGCCTGCGCGGATCGCTCAGGGGATGCTCGGGGTCCTCGGCCGAGACGACGCTGCCGATCACCCGCATCATCACCGTTCCGGTCCCCGTGCCGTTGATGGTCAGGTAAAGGTGCGGGGCAGAATAAACGGTGCTGGCGGTTTGGGTGAAATAGCGCCGGACGGCGGCTTTCCGGTTGGACAAGGCCGATAGCGGCACGGCCGCCGACAAAAGACGGCCGCCGCCCCTCGCGGCGTCCAGAGTGCGGACGTCGATGGTCACGCTGCCCGGATTGCCGCCGCGGTGATCGAAAAACACGATCTCGTTGAGGACATACTTGCCCTGCGCCCAGATCGGCACGACCAGGTTGGCCGGGTCGCTGCTGGCGAGGTCGATGAGGGCGCCGCCGATGGCATCGACCGAGATGAGATGCCCGCCGTCCCGGCTCAGCCGCAGCCGGCCGGATGTGGTCAGCCGGCGTTTCGGGGCGGACCGGGGCGCCGACGACATGCCCGCGCCGCCGGGCGGATAGCTGATGAAACTCACGGCGATACTCCTTCGAAGCGGGACAGTTTGAGCCCGGCGCCCTGTAGTCGCGCCTTGACCGGGGCATAGGACAGCCGCGCCATGGGCACGCCGGAAACCACCGATTCCACGGCGACCTGTCCCACGGCCTCACCCACGGCGCAGAGAAACGGCTCCAGCCGGATCGCGGCGAAGGCCACTTCCGTCGCGCTGACTCCCCAGCAGGTCGCGAGGTTGTCGCAGGTGCCGACCGGCGGCACCACGGCGCGCAGCGGCACGCTGACATAGCGGTAGAGGTCTGCCCGCACGGTGTCGCCATCCGCGTCGATGAATGGCTCTACGGCGAAATGCCCCTCGTATTCGACGCCGCCATAGGGCCGCGCCCAGATCGACTTGGCCTTGCTGTCCATGAAATACATCCCGTAGGCAATGCTGTCGGGATAGGTGGTCTGATAGGCCGGGTCCTTGAAGCTGATGGTGGTCTGGCCGATCAGTCGGCGCCCCTCGCGCTCGTAAAGCTCCGAGGGCCAGCCCTGGGTCAGGATGTAATCCGACTGCCATTCGTCCGCGCAGAGACCGAAGCCCGCGAAGCGATTGCGCACCACCGCCGGCACGTCCGGGTGGTTCTGAAAGGTGTGCAGCCGGCCCAGCTCACGATAAGCCAGTTGCCGGCGGATTTCATGGCGGCGGCGGTCCGAAGTGGTGAGGCTGAACTCCGCAGCCAGCGGAGAACGGATATCGCTGCCGTTGGTGACGAACTTGTCGGCAAAGGCGTTCAGCTCGTTCAGGGTCGAGGCATAGCGCAGCCAGGCGTTCTGCCGCTGCTCGACAGTCATTCCGTCATAGCCCTCGATCAGCACCGCAGCCTGCGCGTCGTTGTAGCTGGTGCGGTGGATCGGGTTATAGGCATGCTCCCGCGTCAGGATGCTGATGGCCGTGTTGGCCTGCGCCATGGCGATATCGTCGGCGAAATCCGCCGCATCGTAGCCTGGCGGCGCGTAGAAGCCGAGATTGCCACCACCGGAGACGTTGGTGATGCAGTTGCGGTATCCGACCGCCATGAAGCGCCGGTCGGACTGGCCGAACGCCTCCAGAGGCCGCCAGCCGGCATATTTGACCAGGTCGCCATCGGCATCGACACCGTCCCACGATTGCGTCGTGGTATGACCGCCATCGGCCAGAACCCCGGCATAGGGTTGTTCGCGGAATTCGTCGGCATCCTCGCGCCCGGCCCGGAACGGCACCCCCGCTGCCGCCATCAACCCGCCGTTATAGCTGGCGTCGATATAGGCTTTCGCCTCGTAGACGTCTCCAGCACCCGGCGCCCCCGACAGCCAGGTGCAAGGATCGGTATAGACGGCCCGGATGCGGTCGCCGCGGTTGGCCACGGTCGAGGCCCATTGGCCGTTCTCCTGCCGCTCCTCGGTGCGCTCGACCCGCACGATGGTTTCGCGCAGGCGCAGCGTGATGTTCGGCTCGGCGGCGATCATGTCGGTCAGCACCGACAGGAAGGCCGAAGGCGCGCCATGCCAGCGCAGGAAATTGCTGGCATTGTAGCCGCTGATCGCCGCAACCGCATTGATGAACTCGGCAGTAACGCCCGCCCAGTTTGCGTGGTTGTTGACCGGGGCGTCGCCGATGCCGAGGCCACCGGTCAGCATGCCGCCGATGCCATTCTCCGGGGCTTGCAGGACCACGGTGCGGCCGGCCCGGGCGGCGGCAAGCGCGGCCATGATGCCGCAAGGGGTGGCGCCGTGAACGAAGATATCCACCTGCATCAGAGGGCCTCGATCTGCTTGAAGTAGCGCGACATGGCGGCCTGCGCGGCCAGCATCTGCACCGCGTTGAGGCCATGGCCGAACATGGCCGCGCGCACGGTGCCGGTATAGTTCTTCGCCACGCCGCTGGCGCTGTTGGTCGCGCCGAGGAAGACCGGCCGGGCGGCATAGGTCATGACACGGGCTTGCATCTTCACCTCGCCGGCGCCGCCCGGCAGATGGATGGTGAACCGGTCCTCGGCAAAGCGGCTCGCGCCAAGGAACCCGCCGATCAGGCCGGCTCCGGCCGCGACCTCGGTCGAACTGACCGGATACCAGCCGCGCACCCCGGCCTCGGTGGCGCTCCGGTTCGGCTGAAGCTCGAAGAAGCCATCGCCCACTGCCGCCTTTCCCGCGCCCTGCACCTCGGTCCAGGGCCAGACGCCTGCCGCCGCATTCAGGGTCGAGACGCCCGCGCCGCCGGTGCCGAGCGTCACGCCCGTATGGTGATAGCTGGTGCCGTCATAGGCAAAGCCGCGCTTGGCCGTGAAGGTCGGCGATCCCGCGCCGATGGTCATGGCATTGCTGCCGCCCCAGTTGACCCGGGCGGCGTCGGCATGGTGCGCGGCGAGGACGAACAGGCCCGGCTGGAGAGCAATGATGCCGTCGCGCCGCAGCGCCGAGTAGAGCCGGCGATAGGCGTCCTGCCATGGCAGCGTCGGCGTCGTCGCGCCTGCCGAGACCATGCGGCTGATGAGCCCCTGAAAATCCGTCTCCCAGTTCGGGTTCGGCTCGTTGAGCGGCACCGAGAAATTCCCCGACACGTCTGCGGTTCCGGAGGCGATGACATAGATCGGCGTGGCGGGAATGGTGTCGAGGTCGAGCGCGCCGCCCGGGCCGAGCGGCAGCACCGATGCGTCCGAGACCGTCGCCGGTGCGGTGCCGAAGGCCACCCCCACGGTCTCGCTGTCGCTCTTGTTCACCAATTTCAGATCCGTCACCGGGCCGGCGGCCACCAGAACGGCAGCGGAAGTGGTCGCCGTCGCGGCGAGGGCATAGGTCGTCATCAGTTGCTCCTGTTGAGATGCGCCGGTTTCCAGGGCCTCGATCCGGCCCGTCAGGTATTGGAGGGTTTCGAAGTTAAGCCGCGCCGTGGACTCGGCTGCCTGCGCGCGCTGTTCGGCCAGAGCTGCCAAGGTCTGCGGCTCCTGGCTGCCGATCTGGATTTCGCCGCGGATGGTTGCCAGCAGCGTCAGCAGGTCGGCCTGCGACACATCGTTGAGGACGCGCCAGTGACCCGGGGTCCCGCCGAGATGGCGGCGCACGATGAGGATCCGGTTCGGCTGCAGGTAGCCGGGCGCCAGTTCGCCACCGGCATTGTCGAGCAGCCGGCGCGTCGCGTCCCCGCTGACGGTGAGTGTTACGTTGCCGGTATTGGCGGCGGTCGGGACCAGGATCGCCACCGTCTGGTTCGTCACCGTCACCCCCGACGACACCGCGAACGGATGCAGGTCGGCGGTGATCGCGTCGCCGGTCCCGGCTACGTTGACCAGCGGCACCAGGCTGGAGATACCGAGCAGCGTCAGGATATCCTCCAGCGCCGACGGGTCGCCCATGGTCTGGGCGAGGTTTATGAACAGGTAGCGCAGATCCAGCTTGTCGAGGGGCTTGCGCGCCGTGGACCGGTCGCCAACGGGCAGGCTGCCCACGCCGCCCTGTCCATCGCCGCTATAGCCCATATGGTCGCGCAGGCGCAGGTTTACTTCGTCAACGAAAGGCATTGCCCCTCCATGAAAAAAGGCCCGCGCGAGGCGAGCCTGTCGGTCAGAGATTTGCCCGCGTCAGGGCGTGGTGATGGTCGCAGGGCCCGCCGGCGCGCCTTCGATCCCGGAGGCGTTCGCGGCCGCGACCCAATACCAATAGTCCGTGGCCGCGCTGATCGCGTCATCCTGGTATTCCGAGATCTGTCCCGCTACGCCCCCGGTGGTTCCGATCATCGTCGCGGTCGAGAAATCGTTGGCGATGTTGCGATAGACCCGCAGCCGGGCAAACTCGCCCGACGGGTTGCGCCAGGAGAGATGGACATAGCCGGTGCCGTTCGAGGGGATCAGCGCGGTCGGCTGGCCGGGCGGGGTGGCATAAGCGACGATGGTGATATTGCCGAGGTCCTCCCACTCATCGACCCCGTCGAACGATCCGACCCAGCGGGCGCGCACCGAATAGACCGCCCCGTCCTCGACCGCGTCCGACCGGGCGGTCAGGCCGGAACTGACCATGCGCTCCCAAAGCGGCAACGGCCCGGCGCGCCGATACTCGGCCTGCAACTCCAGATCGTCCCGCCCCGGAACCGGCGTCGCCGCCACCTCGATCTGGGCCTGCCGGTTTTCCGCGCTGGTGATGATGATCCGCTGCGTCACCACCGCGCTCAGTTCGGGCGGCGGGTCGAGCTCCGGCGTCGGCGGGACGGTGATCAACTCACCCTCATCCTCCGGGTCCCATTCCTCCGAGGTGCGATCCACGGCGCCCAGCTCGATCCGGCACTCCAGGTTGATCGGGTCGAACTGATGGTTCAGCACCTCGTATTCGCCGACGATCTCGCGGCCGCTGCCATCCTCGGGGCGATAGTCCAGCAGGATGGTATGCCGCTGACCCGGGTAGCGCGGATAGCGAGCCTTCAGGCCGACCAGGTTGGTGACGATCTCGACCTTGGCCCGGTTGCCGTCGGCAAGCTGCTTCTTGCCCAGGCGCCGCGCCTGCGACTGGTTCGGGCACATCTCCATGCGGTATTCGGCCGAGATTTCTCCCTCCTCGGCCAACCGATCCTCGTCGCGCCACGGCTCCAGTTCGGTGAGCTCGAATTTCTGTTCCTCGCTCAGAAAGAACGGGATCAGGACGTTATAGCCCTCGCGCTCGCTGATCGCCTCCTTCGTGGTGATGGACGAAATGTCCTTGGCGGTGATCGTACAGGCCGGCGTGCCGTAGTTGCCTCCGATCAGCCCGATCCGGCCATCCTGCGCCTCATAGGCCCGGATGCCGCTGCTGGCGTGCATGCGATCCAGCACATCCACCGGCCCCTCGTCCAGCGTCCAATAGCCCCACAGGCGCAGGTTCGGCGCCGTGCCGCCCGCCTTCTGCGGAATCGGCAGGTCGGCCACATCGGCCATGGCCTCGACGCTTGCCCAATCCATCTCGGCCGATGCAAGCCGGTAGCCGTCGGCATGGGTCAGGTAATGGGCGATCACCAGCGCGGCATTGTCGTCATAGGCGGTGGTGTCGCTGCGCGAGTCAAAGATCGCCTGTCCCTCGATTACATACTGGAACGTGGTGTTGTAGGACTTCGGAAAGACCTTGGCGAAATCCTCGGCCTTCGGCGCCTTGGACATGACCAGGAACGTGGCCTGGTTCTGCAGCCGCCGGTCCGGGCCCCAGGTGGCCGGGAAGGCTGTTGCGAGCGTGGAATAGTTGCCGCCTTGCCCCGAGCCGTTCCGCGTGCCGACCGTGACGTAGCCGGCCTTGTCGGTGCTGGTGACTGCCCCCGAACCATCGACCGCAGCCGGCTCGCCATCGATCCAGAACTCCACGAAACTGCTGATCGCCCCATGGTTGACCACCACCAGCTGGTAGAGAGTGCCTTCCTTCGAGTGGAAGAAAGCCCGGATGCCGCCCGCGAGGTTCTTGCCGACATAGACCCGGCGCGCGGCCGTGGTCTGGTTGATCACGGCCTGGATTTCCGAGACCGGGACGTTGATCTTCGGCGCCAGCAGCCGCGACACGCCGATGGCGACGGCAGCCGCGCCGATGGTTCCGGCATAGGTGCCGAACGTCACCGCCGCACTGAACGACATGCCGGCGGCCGCGCCGAGGAATCCGCCCAGCCATGCAATCCCCTGGCCGATCAACGAAAAAATCATGCCCGCTTCACCATCTTGATTTCCTTGGCTTCATAGCCTGCGCGCTCCAGGATGCGCCGTGCCGTGCCTCCAGCGCAGGACATGGCGATCATCGAAGCGCCCCGTTCCCGCGCCCACGCCTCGAAGGCCCGCAGCAAACGCAGGCCGGAACGATCCTCAGCAAACCAGCCCATCTCGAACGCCACCCGGTCCCGGTTGATGAAGGTCTCGGCAACCCGCCCGGCGATGAACCCGCCCCCGGACACCAGAACCACGCCATCCGGATCGACCAGCAGACCGGCCAGCGTCTCCCCGGTCTTGATCCGGTCCACAGTCAGACCGTTCACCGCCGCCGCCAGTTTCTCGATCAGGTCGATGATGCGGGGAATATCCTGCATCGTGGCGGGACGGATCACGTCCCTGGCACCCATGTGATCGCCTTGTCCTTGAGCGTCGGCAGCAGCTCCAGCCCGGTATCGCCGGAATAGCGCCGCTGCTGGTCGGTATGGGTCCAGCGCCCGTAAGGCGGCTTGCCCTGCTGCGACATGCGGCCGTAGCATTCCAGTTCGATGGTGCGGCTGTCGGCGCTGGACGTGCTGGTCATGTCCTTCATCCGCCCCACGAACACGCTTATCGGATCGCCGATCAGCCGGCCGCGGTGCTCGCCATCATGCTCGTCTGTCGCGAACAGCTGATAGAGCACCTGCACCCGACGCCCGTTGACCTCGGAACCCTGGTTGTCGCAAAGCGCGATCATTTCGGGCGAGGCGTTCGGAATGGTGAACCGCACCATTCCGGCACTCATGCCGTAGGTCAGTTCCATGGCGCTGATCTGGATCACGTCGCCGGTGCCCTGATACTCGACTCCGCCCGCCGTCAGCGGCCCATAGCCCAGCCACCAGTTCTTTGGGTTCGTCTTGAAGTCCATCTGGCACAGGATCGTGCAGCCCGTAACGCCCCGGCGCAGCACCTCGTCCGGTATGTCGTGGATGTCGGGCATCAGAACGCCTCCACAAAGGACAGGGCCGAGGACTGGAACCGGCCCGTGGTCACACCGATCTGGTCTCCGGACTCCATCATGCACTTGAGCCGCAGCTGATCCACGATCACCACGGTGCCGATGGGCTGCGCCTCGCGAACGTTCGGCATGATCGAAACCCGGATCGCCGTCTCACTCTCCCCGATTGATGTAGTGTTGACCACCTGATGCAGGCGGTCGCCCAGCGAAATGAACATGCCGGGCCAGAGCTGCGACAGGGCCGGCTTGTTGATGTCGATATAGCTGGCCCGGTGAGCTGCCGCAGCGCGCAGGGTGAAGCCGTCGAAGGGCTCACCGAGGAAGCCGACATGATCGAAGGTATAGGCTGGGGCCATGTCGCAACCGGTCAGCTGCCGGCCATGATCGTCGTTCGGGCGCCATTGCGTGCAGACCGGGACAACGCAGGTGGTGCCGGCCGCGCTCATCTGGGTGATGAACGATGACAGCGCCAGGTGCGACTGCATGTCATGGGCCAGCACCGTCATGTTCAACCGCCAGAAACCGTTCAGCGCTGGCTTGCCGAAGGTCTCGCTGTCGATGTTGGTGAAGGGCTGGAAGCGCAGCCCTTCAAGCCGCGGCACCGACGATTGCAGCTTTACCGGGTATGGAAACGAGACCTGCATCAGCGGACCCCCATCGCCAGATACTTCTTGTCGGACTGGCGGCGATTGCTCGAGGCGATGGCCTGCGAAACGGTCAGTATCACCTCGTCCCGGGTCACGTAGTCGGCCGATACCGTCGCGCCGGGGGCGTTGTTGTTGATGGTGATCTTGGGGGCGATACCGCCCTGCCCGCGTGTATGGTCAATCACCGTCTCGTTGGGGTGCAGGATCGCTGGAAAGCCGCCCCGGCCATCGATGCCGCCGCTGCGCGAGCCATGGCCTGTGAAGCCGCCTCCGTCGAAGGACAGCAGCCCACCGATGGCGTTGGAAAGGCTCCCCATGCCCGGCAGGGCCATGATGCCCTTGATCACCTGCGCTTTGGCGATCTCTGCCAGGAGAGAAGCCACCGCATCCTTGGCCGAGGCCGATCCGTCGATGATCGATCCGAACATATCTTCCAGCGCATTCTTGCCGCGCTCGGTCGCCCCCTTGATCTGGTCCAGCTTCTCGGCAGCCTGTTCGGCGTTCAGACCGGCGGTGACATAGGATTGCGCGAGTTGGTCGATTTCCGCGCTCAATTCCGGGGTGATCTGCTTTCCAGCCTTCTGGGCAGCGTGCAGGAGTTCGGCGCGCTTCCGGGCATATTCCAGCGCATCGCCATAATCCTCGCCGCTTGCCGCTACAAGCAACAGGGACGCAGCTTCGGTTTCCAGTGCCGCAGTGCGTTCACGGATTGCCTTTACCTCCTTGGCGTAGTCATCCAGTTGTTCTTTGCGGCTGCGGCCGCCAGAGCCGCCCCTCTTGCGACCCCTGGAGCCGCCCTTGCTGGGCGCGGCTGGGTGATCGGCAATGCTGACCGGCTCGACACTTGGCGCAGACGGCGGCGGGGTGTAGCCGTCCAAGCCGATGAACGTCCCGGTGTTCATCATGTTGGCCCCCGGGAAATACGAGGGAAGCGCGGCGGCTTCGGCGCGCACGGCGGCAAGTTCCGCGCGGACCTCTGCCAAACGAGACAGAGCCTCGCTGTTGTCGAAGCCCAGCCGGGTATCGTTCTCGATGGCAGCTTGGAGGGTTTCGATCTCGCGTTCGAGCAGATTGATCTTGTCCTGGGCCTCCCCCACATCCGGGTTCGTGACTCGGTTGAACCATTCTTCTGCGTCGGTATCGCTCTTGAAAAAGTCAGAATTCCCGATTGAGTTCAGCCAGGCCGTTCCCGCTTCATCAGCATCACGGATTGCATCTGCGATGCGCTGGATCTTGGAAATAAACCCTTCGGCGTCGAAAGAGTCGATCCCGTTCGCCAGATTGCTGAGACCTTGCGCAAACTGGCCCGACGCGCCCGTGGCCTTGTCGAACTCCCCAACGACGGTCACGAGGCTATTGCCCAGCTGTGTGAACGCCTGCCCGACTGTGGTCTGCGACGTTTCCGCCTGCCGCCGGAGTTCCTCTGACCCGACCTCGAACGCCCGGAAGTATGCGGTACTGGACACCTTCCCTTCATTCACCAGCTTGCGAAGCTCGGCCACAGAGCCATTCGCCTCTTTAAGCCCCCTAGCCACCGCTTGGACGATGGTCGGGGTGCCCTCGAGCATGGAGTTGAATTCTTCGGCCCTGACCACACCACCGCCGAGCGCCTGCGAAAGCTGCAAGAGCGACCCGCTGGCAGCAGTCGCATCCGTTCCGGCCACCTTGAGTGCGACCGCAATGCCATCCGTAAACCGGATCAGTTCGTCCCCGGTGACGCCCAATTCCTTCTGGGTCAAGGCCAGTTTGGAATAAAGGTCAACCAGCGATGAAATGGGGGCCGAGTTCCGTTGCGCCGACCGGAACAGTTGGTCGTAGACACGCGACAGTTCCGCGCCTTCAAGGCCGACCACGCGCAGGGAGTTCTGCATTTGGGTCGCGGCGTCGGCAATGCGGGTCAATCTCTGTGACACGCCTACGAGCACCGCGGCCGAAAAGGCGCCAGCGAACGCCCTTCCGATGCCAGCAAGACCGGCCTCCGCCCGCTTTGCCTGCGCAACAATCTGGTCGCTCGTCGCCCGAGTGGCATTGCGCATTCTTTGGATGCCAGCGCGATACTGCTGGTCTTGCAGTTCGTAGACAACCCGCAGGCGATCAACTTCCGTCATCTTTTCCGGCCTTTCCTCGTGCTGGCCTTGATGGCGTTGAACGTGTCAGCGTCAGGCGCCGACGCTGCGTTCTTGTCCTCACGCAGCGCAGCGAGCAGAGCCTGAATTTCCGCGAAGGACTTGCCGCGAAGGATCGACACATCTGCACCAGCCTTGACGAACTCCGCCTCAAGATCGGTGAAATAGCGGTCCATCTCCTCCGCAGTCAGTGGCTTACCGCCCGTTTTCTGTTCAGCACCATTCCACGCGGCGCAGAGGCAGTCGTAGGCGATCAAGTATGCCGTTTTCAGAGGCCGGGGCGGCGTGGCGTAATAGGCGACCAGTTCAGCCGCCTCGGACGGATCAGCCCCCCCGCCAATGAGTGCCAAACGCAGCACCGCGCGCACCTCATCTGGTTCTGCGTCCTTCCCGAAGTTGATGAACAGGCTGTAAAAGCCCCGCCCTGCCTCGCGCTTGATGATGGCAAGTTCGTCGCCACCAAGGAAGAAACGGCGTTGCTTGCCGTCACCAAGGTCGGCATGAAGGACAGGACTATCTGACATAGGGGGCCTCACATGAGAAGAATTGTGGTCGGGCCTGCGCTGGCTGTCGCAGGCGGAATTTTATTCGCAGGGGGTGCTGCGGCTGCGGATGTGGCAGAGTGCGTCAGGATCGAAAGCGATCTCGATAGGCTGGCGTGTTATGATAAGGCATCAGGCAAAACGCCTACTGAAACAAACCTCAACCCAACCGGGAAATGGGGTGTTCGCGTTGAAAAGTCTGACTTTAAGGACACCACAGACGTTTATATGAGTGTCGCGTCAGATGATCCGATAAATTGCGGAAGAATATCAGGCCCCCGATACGCTCAGCTATATCTCCGGTGTCAAGAGAACTCGACGGCAATTTATATCTCTACGCAATGCCATCTTACGTCGAGCCGATATAATGATTACGGTTCGGTTGATGTTCGGATTGATGATGCACGTTCTAGAAAAATCCCTATGGATAGCAGTACTAGCAATGACTCCCTTGGGCTGTGGTCAGGCGGACGCGCGATTCCGTTCATAAAGACCATGCTCGGCGGAGATATTATGTTGGTGAGGTTTACGCCATACGGCGAATCCCCGGTGACCGCGCGCTTCCAAATTTCCGGGCTTGACGAGGCGATTAAGCCCCTTCGCGAAAGTTGCGGATGGTAACGAAAACGCCCCCTCTCGAGGGCGCTCTGCATCAATGCGTCGGCGCACCAATTGTCCAAGTCAGCGATCCGGCGCCCTTGCTGATGTCGATGGTTCCGGTCGGGATATTGTCCGCGTCGGGCTGGCTGACGTTGTAGCCCAGCAGAACCGCGGGTCCCTGGTAATAGCCATAAGCCGTCAGCGCGTTCTTGTCGCCCGAGTAGAACACGATCTGGATCGTCTTCTGATCGCCCGTTTCCATCCACTGGCGGCACAGCGCAAAGGCTTCCAGTTCCAGAGCGGCCTCCCCGCTGATGGTCCAGTCCCGCGCGCCGGCTGCACGCCAGGTCTCGACGCTTGCACCGGGACCGCAGGAGGCCACGATGTTGGTCACCTGCTCGCTGCGCGTCTCGTTGAACGACCGCGAGTTGATGGCGCAGATGTATTTCCAGTCGGGAGCCCCAACCGTGCCATCATCGACGAAAATGCCGAGCGTGGAAATGACGCCGGACAGGTCGGTAACGTCAGCCATTTTGAACCTCATGTGTGGTGGCTGTGAAGATGAAGGACCGGCCCCATGTCAGACCATCCTCCGGTGGACGAGGCGTCATCACCCCGCATTGGAATTGCTGCACGACCAGGTTGCCGCTTGACAGAACTGCGGCCCCAAGAAGCCGGTGCGCCGCCTCGGAAAGCTGGAATGCCTCGACAGGGTTAGGAACATTGCCGACCTTCTTGCGCGACCATACCGAGATCACGCCTCGATGCCGTTCGGCGTAGAATGCCTGCCCCCGGACGGGCGTACTGCTGGTCAGGTCGATGAACCCTACGGGGTATGTCGGCGTCTCGATCCGCGTAGCGAGCCATCTGCCGGCCAGCGGAACTTGAGCGTCCAGCACTGACTGGATCGCCTGCATCAGCGTCAGCGCGTGGTCAGCCATCTTTCAGCGCCTTTGCGAGATTCTTCAGGATATGGGGTTTCATTTCGTCAAAGGCGGGTCCAAGAGCCGGTCGTGGGGCCATCTTGTCGGTGCCGAACTCGAGGTATGCACCATATTCGGCCTCCACGCTCGTCTCGGTCACATTCCTCCGCACGACCTGCGACGACGCAGAGCCGACCAGCCGCCCGGTGTCGGTGTTCGGCGGATGACCCGGCAAGGACGGGACGTGAAATTTACCTGGCGCACCGCCCTCGTTCACCAAGTCTATATATTCCGTCCGCACCCGATCTGCCGCGCGCAGCAGCACGTCGGTCACGTCCTTGCCCTTGGCATTGGCCTGCAAATGCCGGGCCAGCTTCTGCCCGCCGACGATTTTAGCCATCCGATACCGGCCTTCCCCGGCAGGTCCACATGGCTCGAGCCGGATCAACATCAACCTGGATCACCGACCAGTTGCGGCTGCCGATCGTCACCGTGTCCCCCTTGAGCGGATCGACGAATATTGACGTGCCGACAATCATCACCTTCACGTCTGTGTCGGGGATATCGGCCACGGCCCGCAGGTGGTCGGAATAGGTTTCGACCATCGCCTTGCAGGGGTAGGTCGAAACGGTTTCATCGCCCTCGGTCCATCCCCCGCCGCTGCTGGTCACGCGCGTCAGCGTGGCCTCGCTGAAAAACAGGCTCGTATCGCTGAACGCGGCCCCGATCTCGGCGCGGATATCGTCAAGCACACTCATCGCCGCACCACATCATGCTGCCCGCCGGTGCCGCACAGAAGCCCTTTGAGCATGGGGTAAACCCAAGGGAACCGGCGCCCGCCTGCCTGCGCCCCGCGGACCGTTGTGGGGCTGTGATACTCAACCTCGACCGAACCCGCCTTGTAGCGCTTGGCGTCCTTGCCCGTGGCCGGAGCGGCCCAAAGGTCGGTCGTAAGCGCCTGCACGGCCAGACGGGCCGCGACATGACCCACGCGGATAAGATCGCCGTCGCTCAGCGTCTTGCAGCACCACGGCATCGAGACAGCCAGCCAGCGCGACGCACGCACCAAGCTGCTTTCCTTATCGCTTTCCGCGGCCGTCAGCCATTCGTCCAGCCCAGACGGCGGCAAGGCTCCGGACGCCTCGTCCGCGAGATAGTCGACCGCATCGACAAGGCTGATGAACGAGTTTGCCGCCGGATCGGTCAGCAGGTTTCCGACGATCAGAGGCATGTGCATTTCCCTGCAATCAGTCCTTCCGCATAGCGGAAACTCAGCATGGAGATAGCCGAATGAAGCTGGAACCTCGTCCCGCCCATCGCTTCCCATCCGGTAGCGGTCACGTCGTTCACGGTGCCGGAGTAAAGCGCCCACGCAGCGCTGACGATCTCGCCGCGCTCTGCGCGAGCTAAGATATCGCGCAGAGCCGCCACCAGGTCTTCGTTCACCTCTCCGGGCAGAGCGCACCCAGTCAGTTTGTGGATGTTCGACATCAGCAACCGCCCTTGGTCGTGGATTTCCGTCGCTTGCGGGCTTCCGGGGGGCGAGCGTCTGACCGCCCCTCGGTGGTGTAGTTGAACGGCTCCATCCCGCCGCCGTTGCCAGCCGCCTCGCCATGAACGGCCGTCGGCTTGCTGGTCGCCTTCTGCATAAGCGGCAGGAAATGCGCCTCCGCATCTCCCTTGGCTCCTGCGCCTGCCATCACCTCATCCCACGTCTTGCTGATGACGTAGTTATTGGCGCGGTCGGGGTGGTTCGCCATGATCACTCTCCGGGTTCAGTGGGTTCTTCCGGCTATTCCGGCTCTTCCGGCTCCGCCGGGGCCGCGTCATACCCCGTGTCATTGCTGGCCGGGGTGCTGGACCCGTCCTGTGCAGGGGGAACGGTGAACTCGGGGTAATAGGTGGACTTTTCAGCGTCACCCGACGCATTTTCGCCAGCCATCACCTCGGTCCACGTTTTCGACAGCGGATACACATCCGCATGGGTGGAATGGTTTGCCATTTCGGCCTCCTGTGATTGGAATGGCGGGGCTGTGACGCCCCTGCCGTTATCAGGTGTTGGCGACGGTTACGAACGCCAGCGGGATGCCCTTGCGATCGACCGCGCGTTCCCAGTTCGCGGGGTTGATCAGGTCAGCCCAACCAGCCGAACGCGCCACGGTCTCAGTGCCGTTCCCGGTGATGTGTGCCGACAGGAAGTTGTAGCCCATCGGATGCACGATCATGTTGCGGCGGGTCCACAACGTTTCAGCGCCGCCGCCGTTGCCCCGGGCTTCCTCGCGCTCATAGGCCAGCGGCACACGCGGGTTCGCCATGCCGTAAGCAAACGAGCCACGGCCCAGCAGCGTGATGACGCTTTCGCCATCCCCGTTGACCATGGCGCGGTCGCTGACGATGACCGGCAGGCCGTTCAGCGTCTTGGTCAGGATGCTGGTCTCGGGGTCCCGGGTCGTCAGGGCCAGCTTTTCCTTGGCCGCGCGGGCGAAGGTCTTGCTGTCCATGATGTAGCCGTCGATGTTGCCGAAGGCGTCGCCCAGCGTCAGTTGCGCATCGATCAGGGTGTCCACGATGCTGTCAGCCACCGCTGCGGTCACGTTCATGTCCGCGTTAGCTGCTTCCAGTTCGTAGATGCCGCGCGCAGTGGCAACGATGCGGTTTTCAGCCTGTTCGGCCCAGAACTTGCCCAAGCGCGCGGCGACGTAAGCCAGCGGATCTTTCCCGGTCAGCTCCTGAACCAGGTCCATCGCCCCCCAGCCTTCGTTCAGGAAGGCGTTGCGGGCTTTCATGAAGCCGTGGTCCAGCTTGTGCGGGATAGCCACGTCCTCATAGACATCGTTGCTGTAGTTCGGCTCGACCGACGAATCCAGGCGCCCCATGTAGGGGATCGTCACCTCAGCGGTGGGGCTGGCGGCGGCAGCTTCGACCAGCAGGTTGCTGACCAGAATGCCCGACTGGAAAAAGGGCGTGTCGTTCACACGGTCGCCGTTTTCGTCCATGAAGGACTGGATAACGTCGAGTTCGACGACGCTTCCTTGGGTGAACACGTCACCCAGAGTGACCATAGCCATATTGGCCTCCTGTGGTTAGGTGGATGCGGCGCGCAGTTGGCGGAACCGCTCAGGATTTTCGCGGGCGAGCTTCACGCGATCTGCCCCGCTCATTTCGGCCAGCGTCCCGCCGGTCGATTTGCTTCCGCCGGAAGCACCGCTACCAGACCCGTGGCCGGCAGCTTTCAGGCCGGACATGCTTTCGTCCTCAGCCCATTTCTTCACCGCGTCGGACAAGGGGATGTCGCCGACAAACGCCTGCCCGTCCCGGATCGTGATCTCGTGTTCTGCGGCAAAGTCGCGGCGCAACATGCGCCGATAAACCGGAGCCATGCCAGCAGCGTCAAGCGCCGCATCGATTCCGCCGTCGATCAGGAGCTTGTGCAGCTGGCCCCTGGCGTCATCACGCTCCTTGGTCAGCTTCTCGCGCTCCTTGGCAAAAGTCGTTTCCAGCTGCTTGCGGAGGGTTTCCACATCGCCTGCCTTCTCTGCGGCCTCGGTCGCCTTTTCCTCGGCGTCCTTGGCGGCTTGCTCGGCTGCTGCCTCGGCCTCACGACGCTTGCGCCGTTCCTCTTTCACCTCGCCCAGCAGCTCGGCGTTTTTGGCCTCCAAGGCTTCGATCCGTTTTTCCAGATCGGATTGCTTTTTGTCGTCGTTATCGTCGCTCATGCTTTACCTCTGTGCGCCGCACGAAAAAGCCCCGAACGCGCCGCGCCGGGGTTGCATGGTTTCAGTTGTGGTGAGGGCCTAGACCTCGGTTATCCTGCGCTCTGTGAGATAGCAGGTTACGCAGCACAGCGATTTCGCTGGTTTGCGCAGTCTCCCCTTTCGCAACTCAACGAAAGGGTAAATCTCGAATACCGCCATTTGGTCGCCGCGACCGGCCGCATGACAGATTGGGCAGCGCCAATATTCACCGCCCTCCTGAAAGCGCCAATGGGAACGGTCGTTATCTCCGTCGATGACTCTCAACGTTTCGCATCCATCTTGCGCAACTCATCGACCGTGTATTCCCGGCCTCGGCGCTCATTGTAAAACCGATCTAGGGTCAGTCCACCGCGAAACAAGTCCGCCTTGGCTTTCCCGAGGATTTCATCCTGAACGGCCTCTGACTGATCGCGCAGCCACTGATCATACGTCCGCTTGCGGGGCGGAGGATAGTCGGCATCGATCCCGACGCGCGTTGACCGGCATCGGGGATGCGCGGGCGGCTGCGGGCCTTTACCGACCTCATACACCTTGCCATCTCTGGACCGGCAAATCTCCGAGGTTCTGCCGTCCAGAACCGCGTTCCACCGTTCTTGCTCGATCACACCCGGATTGGCTTTATGCCACTCCTGCCGCGCCACGCTGCTGATGTGCTTCACCGCCGTGATGGCGATGGTTTCCACATCGCGGGCCGCCTTCACCTCGATCAGAGGGCGAATGCGCGCCGTTATTGCACTGATGCTTTCGCCCTCGATGAATCCGCGCTCGATCTCGCCTTGCGCCGCCTTGAAATTGCGCTTCACCAGTTCCGATGCGTGTTCGTCTGGCTTAGCCCACCGCAGATGGATGCCCTGGAATGGGCGCGACATGACCGCAGACCGGACATTTTCGAGCGGGACGCTCTGGAACGATGCGCCGAGGCCCTCGTAAGCGTCGGCAAACATCTTACCGACAAACTCGGCCTCATAATCCGAGACCCCCAACAGTTCCGCCGTCATGTCGTCCCGGAGGTCCTTGACCAGATCACTGATCCTACCTCGCACGGTCTTCAGCAGTTCCTCCTGCTGCTTGCGCGTCGGGCCTTCCGGCAGGTCTTTCAGCTTGCCGATAATATCCTTTTCAGCTCCCAGCAGCAGGCGGACCATGCGCCGCGCGATCCCGCTTCCGTAGCGTTCGATGTAGATCGCATGGCGCGTCTCCGCGTCGAAGACGGCCTCATTCGGATTGGTCGCCATTCACCATCCCTGACGCCATACCGAGGGTTTCTTCCTCGTGTTCCTCGTAGGTCTTGTCGTCGCGGACCAGCCCGCCGGCCTTGAGCATATCGAAGAACTCCTGCTGCGACATCAGCCCACGATCCACCGCGCTGATGGCAGCGGTCAGCTCCTGCGCGGTGATCGCGTTCGGCAGGTAGTCCGTGTTCAGACGGTAGGACACTGCCTCGGGGCGGCCTTCCCATTCCGCAATCATCCCGATCAGCAATTCCATTGACCGCGATACGCTGTCAGCCAGCTTGCCAAGCGCGCTGTTCTCGCCTCCACGCCGGATTGCCAGAGCCTCGCCACTCTCCGCCTGCGCACCGTCTGGTGACAGCATTCGGGCGCCAAGCGCGGCCATCTGCTGTTCCTTGCGCTCCAAGGCCGCTTCGAGACCTTTAAGGCCATCACTGCCGAACGACGCGAAGTCAAGTTTGGCATTAGGGTCACTGAACGACATGAGCGTCTTGGACCCGAGACGAACGGTTTCACCGTCCTCGAAGTCATGCCCAGCGACATAAGGCGTTGGCAGGCCGGTAAAGTGCAGGCCGTGTTCCAGATCGACACTATTCTGCCAGTGGCCCCGGTTTACCTCGACCAGATCGAGAATTGGCGGCTTCCCAGGCTCATTCTTGACCGGGCCAAACAAAACGGCAGGGATGTATTCCCAATCCGCCCCATTATCCTTGATCAGCGATGCAACCTCATACTCGGTCCACTGCCCCCTTCCGTCCTTTCGAAACACACGGCAACGGGCCGCGCCATCAGCCACATCAAACACGCGGATCTGCGGGTGAAGCTTTTCCTCCCACTCGTCTACTTGCTCAACCCATGTCTCGTGGAGACGAAGGGACACAAGCTCGCGCTGACCGCCGGTCACGATACCATAGCGCCAATCCAGAACACTCTCTACCGGATACCACCGGACATATGGCCGAAGCCCTGCCAGACGCTCCTGATCACGCGTCAGAATGCCCTCCGGGCGCGTCGGTCGATCCACCACAGCACAGCCGCCACCAACCGTCAGCACCTCAGCAACGGCATTGCGCGCGTAATCCTCGGCTGTCGCCCCTGCTCCGTCGAAATCCTCGATTATGGCTTCCAGACCCGCTGACATGCTTACGACTGGCGGCTTTGCCATTACCAGCCCGGTCAGGCTGTCAACAGTGCGCTGTGTGGCATTAAAAAAGGTGCCGCGTTGTATGTACGCCTTAAACTCGTCGTCGCCCAATCCAGACGGACGCGGCGCATAAAGAGCACCCGCCGCCTTGACCGCATCCGCGCCGGCAACAAAGTCACGACACCGCGTCCACGTGTCGATGTTGGCGCGATAAAATGCGCCGGGAGTATCAACTGCCATCACAGACCTATTATTCTGGCCCGCGTGACGGGCTTCCGCACGGGCATTTCCTTCGCGACCAGATATCCGGTAGCGTCATTCAAATGATCGAACCCGCCCTCTTTGTCGGGTTCGCCGTTCTTGCCGTAAGCCTGCTGTTCGAGGCATCGGGCTACGTCAGGCGCCGTCTTGTCGTTGACCCACAGCCTGCCGTGGCTGAATCCGCTATTCACGCTGACGATGCGATCCCGCACAGCCGGGTTGCTGGCGTCAACCACCACCCGGAACCCGGCGCGGCGCAGCATCGCAATGTCAGACGTACTGGCATTCACCGTCTTGCGCGATCCGCCCGACGCATCGGGATAGATCGCGATCTTGTGGCCCTCGTATTTGTCCTTCAGCGTCTCGATCAGCGCGGGCGTATCGTAGATGCCGACCAACTGCCCTACGATATGCAGGCCGGTCTGGCGCTTGACCGCGATAACCGAAGCCATGTCGGCGACGTTGAAGTCTTGCCCTATGAACAGCGGCTCGTTCGGCCTGATCGTCTCTGTGCTACGGCACGCATTACGATCATAGCTGCTGTAGACCGTGCCTGATGTCAGGTTGACGAATTGCCCCTCGATATATGCGTCGATCAGTTGCGCCGGGTAACTGGACCGCAGGCCGTCAATGTAGTCAGGCGGCAAAAACGGGTTGCTGTAGGTCGGTGCGCGGTAAATCTGATAGTCCGGCGTAGCGTTGACCACCCAGCGGTCATGCACAAACCGAAAACCCTCCGGCGTCGTGTATGCGCTAGCCCTGTTCAGCGCGTCTGGCCGGTCTTTCAGAACCTGCCGATTGCGGGCGATGATCTGGTTCCAAGCCGTGCGCGCATGTTCAGTCTTGAGTGTGTCCAACTCGTCGGCGTGCGCCCGGAACGTCTCATAGCCCACGATCCGCGCGGGCGCGTCCATCGTGCGGAAGATGAAGTCCCCGAACCCCGGATGGCTCGTATAGATCGCCTTGTCATGCGAGTGCCATTTGTGGCGAATGCCGTGCTCGTGCAGCTTGAGCTCGATGCGCGTCACGTTGACCAGTTTGAGCAGGTCATAGGTCGGCGCGTAGATGCCGATCAGAGCCGACCCGGAATGCGCCGCATCAGCGATGGCCCGCTGCGCCAGCGTCTCGGATTTGCCGCTGCCAAACCCCCCGACAAAGGCCGGGTATTTCGCGCCGCTCAGGAAAAAATCAGCCTGAGGCTGCGTCAGCGTCGCTTGGAGGCGCACTTACAACCTTGATGTCAAAACCAGCGACCGGGGCCATGCTGCCGTCGCTGGACGTGTGATCGACCGCCTGCATGGGTTTGCCGTACCCGCGATCAAGCAAGGCGTTGCTGGCCGCCACCCGTGCGCTATGCGGGGCCTCTGAATCCCGCATTACCTCGGCGAGAGTGCGCAACGCATCCTCGCCATACGACTGCGCCAATTCCGTGATGGTCGCCTTGCGCTCACGGGTCGCCTTGTTTCGAGCGCCAGCAGGGCGACCGGCGCCGGGACGCTTGCCTCCGTGCTTTGCAGTCATTCGCTTGATTTCCTCTTGATTTACCGGGGATCCACCCACAGTCCCGCCGCCTGCATGGCGATGAGGGATGCGGCGAGGATGAGGGCGAGAAGGATGAGCATGGGGGCCTCATGTGGAAAACCCCGCTCCGATCTCTCGGGCGGGGCTGTCTGCGAACCGTAGTGCGCAGGGGGAAAGCAAAAAGCCCCGCACTATGGCAGGGCTTTGGAAAGACGGCATAACCGTCCCGCTGCGAGACAGTAACATGCAGGCGAATCACCAGTCAAGCGCCCCTCTCAACCGCAAGAAGATTTTTCAGCGCCCGCACAAACCCTGCCCCGTCGGCGGTCAGGCTGCCGCCGGCCACCATCTCGCACCGCAGCCAGATTCCGTCCCACAAAGCGATCCTGTCGCTGATGGTGGCCTCGCTGGTGAGGCGCAGCCATGATGCCCAAGATTCCCTCGCGTCGGCGTCCTTCTCCGCCTCGGTGCGGATATCCGGCCTGTCGTCGGGTCGGGTTTCGAACCTTTCCGGAAGAAATTCGATTTTTGTGCACATCGGGAATCTCGGCCGGCCGATGATGCGGCGATGATACGCCTCGTGCGCGCCATCCAGCCGCTTGAACAGATCCCACAGCGCGTCTCGCTCTGCAATGTCCTGCGCGCCCATGGCGATTGCCATGCCGGCCGGGTCGCCCATGCCCTCCCATGCTACAGCGCGACGATTGGCGGCGTTATCGGCGCGGCCCAGGCGCCGGCACCGGGCCGACAGCACGACGCGACGGGGGTCCTCCTGCGGCGGCTGAACAGCGCGCTCCTGTGCCTGCCATTGCGCCTGCATCTGCCGAGCCGATTGCCTCGCCTTGCGCTGCCGCCGCTTGGCTGCCTTACTCGCCATCCTGCCGTCTCCCCTCGTTGTGCTGCCTCGCCATCATCCGCTCCTGCTCGTGGTTGTGTCGGCGCTCTGCCTGTCGGGCCTTGCGGGCCGCTTCCCGCTCAGAGGCTCTGCGCTTGCCGCTGACGGGCCTCCTGCGCTCTGGGGTGTCGTAGGTCGGAAAATCAGCCATTGAGCCTCCTGACCCCCTTGCAGGGGCTGCGCGGGACATCCACGGGGAAATACTCCGCCACCTTGCCCATGAGCGCGCCGAACAGCGCCAGACGTTCGGCATCCGTGCGGCACCGGGCGCTCATGCGCAGAGCATCGCGGGCGGCTGCCTCGATCTCCTTCCGCCGCTGGCCGACCATGGAGCGGTGACGGTCGAGGTGGACGGTCATTGCTCGCCTCCAGGACGCTTGCGGTATCTGCGCTCGATCCGGCGGGGCTGATCCCACCAGCGCCAGCCGTGGGCACGCATCTGCTCTCGGATGACCGAACTGTTGATGCCGAGGGCTGCGGCGATCTTGGGCGTGGTCCAGCCTTCTGCCGAGCGGGCCAGTGCCCATGCGATGCGCTCGTCGCGGATCTCCTGCGGGGTGTAGCGCGTCATGCGGCCGCGCAGGTGTTCTGGTGCTGTCAGGGTCATACGGCCCTCCTGATCGTCGCGACGGTGGTGTTGATGTTGGTGCCGCTCTCCGAGAAACTGCCGACCGGCAGGTCACACCAATGCGGGCGCAGGTCATCCAACTCGCCATGGTCGTAGCGCGCCGAGGCGGGCAGGATCGCGGTCAGCCGGCCGCCGGGCTTCAAGAACCGCAGGGCGTGTCGCACGTGCTTGGCATAGTGCCGGCCGTAGAACGGCGGGTTCATGACCACATGGTCAAAATCTCCGGTCGGCACGGTCTCGAGGAAATTCATCCGCATGACGCGGTGCCCCTTGGCCTCGCACATCGCGGCGCGCACCGGGTCCACCTCGCAGCCGATCACATCGGCGCCGGCGGCGCGCAGGGCGTCCATGAAGCGCCCGCAGCCGCAGGACGGCTCCAGCACGCGCTGGCCGGGCATCCGATAGCGCAGGTCGGCCAGCACGCGATCCACCACCGCGACCGGCGTCGGGTAATATTGCAGATCCTTGCTGACCGCCGTGCTGGCGCGCTGCTTGGTCGGGCGCTCGTCGTCATCCGGGCAGTCGGGCAGCACGTCGCCGTAATACTCGGCCAGGGCGCGGTTGATGTCGGCCAGCGCCTCGGGGCTGAAATACAGGTGCCCGTTGCCGTTGGCGAACCGCTTGAGCCAGACGCCGCGCGCCGGGAATGTGGTCTCGGGCCGGTGGGAGTCCTTCGGCGCGGTCCAGCTGTCAAGTAATCCTTGACCGTTCAGGAGCGCCTCCATCTCGGGATATTCGACCAGCGGCTTGCCCTGATAAGCGGCCAGCGCGTTCAGGATGTCGCGCAGGCGATCCCGGCCCCACGAGCCATATCCGGCAACGCTATCGAGGATCACGCGCTTGGGCAGGCCCTTCACGCCGATCTTCATCTTCTCGTGCGAGCGGAAAACCGGATCCAGCCCGCTGAACACCTCTGCCAGACCGCGCAGGACGCTGCCCCACGGATCGGAAACCAGCTCGCCGAACTGTTCGCGGATGTTTTCGACCGTGAACGGCGGCGGTGCGATGAACATCTGTTCATAGGCCCGCTTTGCCGAGGCGCTGGCGATCTGCTCCAGGCCATACAGCTCGTAGACATGCCGCCACGCCGATTGGAGCAGCGATTTTTCCAGCACGCTGGGATAGATGCCCCGGCCGGTGTCCAGCGTGACGTTGCTCCACGTCCCGCCGATGGTGGCGGCTGCCTTGAGGGCGGACCCAGCGTCCTCGAACGCAGCCAGCGCATCAGCCAACGCCGCGCGCTTTGCGTCGTATTCCGCGACGATTTCGGACGGGCGACGACGGCCGGTGCTGATCTCCGTGCCGGTGAAAATGTGAGCTTGTGCGGTCATCCCTGCACCTCTGCGCGCATGGGGACGGAGACGTGACGGCTGCGCGCCCATTTGTTGTCCAGCGCCGACGTGTCCGCGGGCGCCGTGACCTGCGCGACCATGCGGGCCATGTCGTCGGCGGTGACGTATTGTCCGGCGGTGGCGAGAATTTCTGAGCGGGTCATTATTCCAAAACCTCCTGCAATTCAGTCACCGTCAAAACCTTTTGCAGCGTCTTTTTATCAAAGCGCGACAGGTCGCCTAAATCTGCCTCGGCGGCTTTACGGTCGAAGCGCGTTGAACTGCGCTCGTGGATTTCAGCAATGGCGAAATCTCCGCTCAACTCCATGCTGCCGGAAATCATGCCCTCTTTGATTTCCGCTTCGCGGGCTTGCAGCTCCTTGATGCGCTGGCGGATGGACAGGAGTTCGTCGGCGGGCTTGAGGTTGGGGGTCATGTGAGGCTCCGGGTGTGGATGAACTTCATGAAAGGCTGCGCTTAAGAACCTGCGGAATTCGCACCACACCACACTCCACACCACATAAAGAGGTGTGGTGTGGAGGGTGTGGCCGGTGCGTCCACAGTCGCGTGGTGGAAGTGTGGAAAGGTGTGGAAAGGTGTGGACGTAGATCATTCCATCACCTCGGATCTGGGCACATTGGGGCCGGGAAGTACGATCTTAACTGAACGCCCGGTTCGGCTATCATCGACCTCGTCAACAATCAGGACCTTATTTTTAACCCATGTCCCGATCAGAGAATTTATTCGTGCCCGATCTGCTTTTTCCTCCAAGTCGAGAGCCAAAACATCGGCCACAATTTTCCCGACCCAATTAGCCGCCTGACTGCTATATCGAGCGGCCGGATTTGCCTGACCTACGAGCGCCTGAATTCGAATTGCGTCCTGATTGGTAATTCCATCGAACGCATCGGGCCAATTCCACGGTTCTACGACAGCGACTTCGTCGCCATTGCCGATCTCGACGCCGACCCTGCGGAGCCAGGTCGCGTGCGGGGCGCTGCGGCTGAGGTTGTTCTTGCCGGCCGCCTCGATACGGAAATGGTCGATGTGCGTTTCCAGCCCCGCTCTGGCCGCCTCATCGGGGGTCATGGGGTTTAGCACCCTGCCCCCACGCACCGCACCTATCAGGGCGCTGCCACCGCGGCTGTCTTCTACAGTCGCCTCAGCACCATTTAGTTTGCGGGTGTGATGGACCAGTTCGACGCTGATGTTCATCTTATCCGCCAGCAACGACAGACGCTTGCCGAGGCGGCGGAACACGTCGTTGGTCTCAGGGGCGTCGGTCATGTTCGCGAGCGGGTCGAGGGCGACCACATCGATAGCCTCGGCCTCACAATAGCGCTCAATGAGCTGGAACACCGGTTCTACGATGTCGCCCTGCTCGCCCTTGGCCAGCAACATCTCCTGTTCGCGCCCGGAGGCGATGAACAGCTGGCCGACCAATTCTTCTTGAGGAACGCCGAAGTGCTGACATGCAGCTATGACGCGGCGCTCAATCTCGTCCAGAGGGTCCTCGGCGTTAAAATAGACCACCTTGAACAGGCCTTTGGGCCGAATGCCGAGCAGAGGGCGGCCAGTCGCCATGGCGATGCATTCAATCAGCACCAGTGTAGATTTCCCGAGGCCGCCGGGGGCGACGGTGATCGAGGCAAATTTTCGGATGTAATGATTGCCGTAGAGCCATTCCCGGGGTGGTATGCTGGCCGGATCTATAACGCGCCAGGATCGGAACGGAGCAATCGCTGGGATGCCGTCACGTGCCGCCTGTGCGCTCTCTCCGCGCATCTCTCGAATAAGGGCATGTAGATCTGCCCCTTCTTCGACTGCGTCCGCTGCGTCCCATTTCTCGGGCTTGCCCGCTGGGGGGTGCAGGATAGTGGCGCTGATAGCCCCGGCCATCATAGCGGCTGTTCGGGCGCTCTCAGCGTATTTCAGGCCCGCAGCGTCATTGTCCGGCCAGATGACCACCTTCCGTCCGCGAAGCGGAGACCAGTCGGTTTGCTCTACCGGGGCGTTGCTGCCATTCATCGCCGTGGTGGCGCAGATGCCGGCGCGGATCAGCGCCTCTGCGCATTTCTCGCCCTCGACCAGGATGATTTCAGGTTCACGCACAACCTGCACGAGGTTGTAAAGTGGGCGCGGATCAGGGGCCTTGTAGCATCGCCGCATGGCGTCCCACGGGCGGAAGGCTTTGCGGCGGCGGCCTCCTTCGGACCAGTCAAAGCGGTCCACCTGCGCGATAATATTCCCCTGAGGGTCGAGGTAATTATAGGTCGCAGACGGGGCGCCCCACGCCTCGCCGCCGCTGGGGGATTTGCGTTTAGGCGGACGGCGCGGCGTCGTCGTGGCTGCGCCTGCATAATCCCCCATGTCCTTGATAGCATCGGAAAAAGATTGTAATCCGCGCGCGGCCTTCCAGAGATCGAAAATGTCTCCGCCCTCGCCGGTGGCAAAGTCGTGCCACAAACCTGCCCGCTCGCCCTGCAGCACGATATTCAGGGATTGGCCGGCGGAACCCGCTATGTCCCCGATATAGAAAGCCTTGCCCTTCGGGTCGGCAAAGCCGCTCGGGTAAAGGTAGCCCAGCACGCTTTCCAACTGCGGCAGGATCACCTGTAACACATCGTCGCGACTGTAGTGTTTTTCGGCCCAGATCGGGGCCGATGATGGCTCCGTGAGAGGCGGAGCGGTATTGAAGTCCAGCCAGCCGTTCATTTCGCGCCCGCCCAGCATGTCCCGTGCCAGGGGCAGAACTTGCATGCATAACCCGCAGGGTCGTCGCTGACCCGAGGCAGGGTCTCGCCGTGGTCACATGCAGAGAGAATCCGCGCAGCCTTGTCGGCGCATTGCTGCGCGAGTGCGGCATCGAAGGGCACCAGCTCGCAGTGGATATCCATGGTATTAGCATTGACTGCGACGAAGAACGCCGGGTTCTGTGCGAGCTGACCATAGGCCTGATAAACAGCGATCTGCGCAGCATAGACGGGATAGGCTTTGGAGACGCCATGTCTGACTAGCTGATTAAACCCTTTATCCCCGAGACATTTGGCCTCGAATAGCGCGGGGTAGTGGAACCCGTCCGGGCCGCCGACAATCACGCCGTCGAAATGACCCGAGAACCGGCCATCGCAGTCTTCAAAACCGAACTGCTTGCCAAAGCGGTCCTTGTCGCGCAGTTCAAAACCCGCGTCCTTGATCCAGCCGATCAGCCATTCTTCGCACTCGTGACCGCGTCGGAAGATCCGACGCACGCGCGGCCCGAAGTCACTGCCGGGGTCTTTCGGCACTGCGAGATATTCGTATTGAATGCGGCGCGAGCAGGGCTGCCCGATGGCAGAGCCGCCGATATAATCGCGCCTCCGCTCCTGCCGGGCCCTCGCCTCGATGGCCTCGTCGATAAGGGCCACGAAACGCTCGCCACGGATGTTTTTGCTGTTGAAGTCGAGCATTGCGGGACCTCAGAACGGAATATCTACATCGTCTGCGAAAGCATCGCGGCACTGGACGCGCAGACTGGCCTGCACCCCTTCGACCGCGGCGCGGATCAGCCCGGCGATTTCGTCTTTGGTGAATTCGTTGAAAGCTTCGATCTTGCCGATCGACTGCAGGTACTCGGCCACCGGCATGCGGGCGTCGAGGATGGCCTGAATCTTCTCTTCTTTGCTCGGGCGTGCGATCATCTTTTCAGCCTTTCGGGGGTAGCAGCCGCAGATGGTGTGGAATTGCCCGTTCTCATCGGGCGGCCCCTTCCACGGGTCGGGGCCGAGGTTCACCCCACAAGTCCCACAGCGAAAATCGGGTTGTCCCATGCTGCATCCGCCGCGTTTTCGTGTTGCCTGACCTGTTCGAGTACGAAGCCGCTCACTGCGGCCGTCGCGAGCTTGCGAAGATCGGCGCGGTTGAGGCTGGATATGGGCCTGCTATAGTCCCACTCCTCCAGGACGCCGATCATCATGCCTATGGCGGCATCCAGGGCGGCGGCATCAGCTTGATCCGCCGGAGAAAGGGGGCGCGTCACCGCCCCCTTTTTCGCCTTGCCCTTTACTGCGCCCATGCCGGAGTCGCGCTGCTGGCAGGTTTCTGCGCCGCTACCGGAGCGGCAGACACCGGCGCACCAGCGCCATTCATCAGCTCGGCATAGTCCTTGTGCGTCACGGGAAGGACCGTCTGGATGACGTTGCGGTCGCTGTAGTCGGTGCCTTCCTCGGCCTTCTGGACCTCGACGAGTGCCGCGAATTCCAGCCCGTCCAGATCGCCAAGCCCGTTGATCCGGCGCGCCTTGATTGCCAGCTCGCTCGCGTCAGACGGACGAACGCCGCGTGCGCTTTCCAGAGCCGCACGGATGAAGGACCGGCCCATCTGCGCCCACTTCGGCCCCTTGGAGCTGTACAGGCCGACGAGCGACCAGACCTTGCGCTTGTTGTACTTCCCGCCGATGATGGTGAATTCGCAGTCCAGATAGACGGCACCGGTCTTTTCGTTGCGGGTAGCATAACCACCCGTCCAGCCCTGTTCGGGGTCATTGTAACTGCCGGCCCGGATCTTCATGCGGACCTTGACCGGGGTCTTGTGTGGGATCAGATCGCCGCCGGTTTGTTCGTCGGCATCAGAAAAATCCATCCAGTTGGTGGACATGGCAGTTGCTCCTTATGCTGCGTCGGTTTGAGGGATTTCGGTGACCAGCGCGTCACGCCGCTGGCCGCCTTTGATCCTGGCAAACAGCTTGCCAAGGTGCGGTTCCTCGATCTGTTCGAGGCGACCGCTGCGGTCCTTCGCCGGATACCCCCACGGGTTTGGCGAGGTGCAGACGAGGCCACGGAACTTCGTTCCATCTTCGGCCTGCAATTCCTGATAGGTGATGACCTGGTCCACGATGCCCGGCAGTTCTCGTCCGACCTTCGAGCCGTCGATTTGCGGGACCCAGCTCGTGCGGCCGTAGTCGTCCTCTTTCTGATCGAGGATGCCGACAAATACGATGTTGCGGCTGCGGGCGTGCTGAAGTTGGCTCAGCCACGCCAGCATCTCCCGACCATGCAGGCCATAAGCGCCCCGCGTGTCGGGCTTTCCGCTCTTTTCGGAAAAGGCTTCCGGCTGGCCGGTCGCCCATTGGAAACAGAGGCGACCTGCTACGGTGATCGAGTCGATGAAGATCGTTTCGTAATGAGCGAATTGCTCCGCCGCACCGTCCTTGTTGACGAAGTTGAAATGCGCCTGACTGTAGGATTGCTCATCCCGCAACGCGGGATTAGGTCCACCGATCAGCGCGGCCAGCGTCCGGCAGTCGTCCCACGTCCGGGGACGGATCGCGTCGCCGGACCAACCCTCCACGGCGAGATCGCCCGCTTCGAGGTCGAAGAACAGTGTGCTTTCTGCATCGAGGGTGCGCAGCAAGGTGGTCTTGCCGATCCCTGACGGCCCGAGGATCACGGCCTTGATGCCGCCCCGCTCCGCCATTCGTTCTGAGGCTTTGATGATGTTCAATGCCACGGTTTGCTCCTTTCGTGCGATGCTCTTTGCTGCGTGGGTGGGAGAGGCGCGGGCCGCAGCAGGCGAGCAAACCCATATCCCGCGCCTCTGTTCGCTACCGACGCCCGAGGCCGCGCCCATACCAGGCCAGCATCGCCGCCTCGGCACGCCCATCGTGCTTCGCCAGCCGCCATTGACCGGCGCAGTCGGGGTAGAATTCAGAGGCCCTGCGCCGCGCGGCTGATTTGTCTGCCGGGACGTTCAGAGCCCGCTTCCAGACACTGGGCCGGACGGTCTGCACAGGGATAGACCGCCACGACAGAGCGCCCTTGAGCGCGCCGTATTGCTCGAACATTGCCGCGATGGATTTGCGGCCCATCTGCGGCCCGGCGTGGATTTGCTCCAACACGCACAGCCGAACCTCCGGGACCGAGCAGATCAGATCATGCAAGGCCGGAATGTCCGTCGGCATGTCCCAGGTCACGACCTGCAGGGTTTCGCAGTCCAGCAAGGCGAGCGCACCGTTGCGGCCCGGGTCGATGCCGAGCAGGTTCATGCCCGCCCCCTTTCACGCTCCTCGATGCGCTCACTCAAAAATTTTTGGAGGCCGGTCAGGCGCGAGGCGAGGGAGTGGGGCAGGAAAGCCAGCCCCACAAAAGCCATGATGCATACCGTCACGACGGCCCGAACGAGATAGAGCGTCAGGAGCATTTCTGGCTCTCCATGAATTCTGTGAACTGCCTCCCGGCCAGAGCAACCACGTCGCCCGAGGGTCGGTTTGCCCCGTTCCACCAGTTGAGGGCCGTCTGAAACGTCACGCCGAACGCGGTCGCGACCATTTCCGGATTGCGATAGTTCGCCCGGAGGAAGTCGGACCAGTAGTGGGCGAACCGCGCACGGAAAACGCGCGGGTCAAAAACTTTGACCAAAGACATTTGAGTGGATCCTGTGCTGTTGTGTCCGCGTGCAGACGGACAATCAGCAAACTGGTGAGAGGGGGCGGCGGCAGTCATCGCGTCGCCCCTTCGGGAGTGTGGGTTTCGAGGGGCCGTTGAGATGCCGCAGCCCGTTCACGGGCAAGGTCCTCAAGCGTCAGACTCACACCCTTACGCTTAGCTGCCTCGACCAAAAGGAGATCGCGATCAGCGGGGATCGACCCTCTGTTGCGCCACGATCTGACAGTGACAGGGTTTTCCCCGAGGGCGCGCGCCAGTTCGGCTGCATTGGGCCAGATGCGAAACACTTTTTCCATGCGATGCAATATGTATTGCAAAAAGAGCGAAGTCAATGCCAATTGCATCACGTAAGGCGCTAAATGTATCGCCCATGGAACCACATGAGCGACTAAGAGCAGCCCGGGAGAGAGCTGGATACAAAGATGCCGCCGAAGCCGCACGGCGCTTTGGCTGGACAGAACCGACCTACCGATCTCACGAAAACGGGTCCAGAAACTTCACTAGGAAAGGCGCCGAACGATACGCACGCGCTTTCAGGGTATCTCCGGAATGGCTGTTTCTCGGTACCGGAGACGGGGCAGTAAAGCCGGTTCCACTTGTGGGGTATGTGGGGGCTGGGGCTGAGGTGTTTGCTCTAGACGATGGCGGTGCCTTGGATGAAATCGACCCGCCTCCCGGCATTGGACCTGGCGCCGTAGCGGTCAGGGTCCGTGGTGACAGTATGTATCCGCGATACATGGACGGGGATGTGTTGGTTTATGATGAACACACCGCGCTCACCAAGGCGAGCGGGCAGGAATGTGTGGTTGCGCTGCCCGATGGCCGTAGGTTTGTGAAAATTGTTCGCTTGCAGCCAAATGGTCGCGTCACATTGGAGAGCTGGAATGCCCCTCCCATGCACGATCTGACACCAGATTGGGTTGCTGCCATCCAGTGGGTTAAACGAGGTTAACCGCACAATACCCCATCCGCCGATCAAGCGCCTGACTCGGGGTGTCAACCAGAAAGCAGGGGATGAATCTGTGGATATTCTGTGGGTTAGGGGGAGGTGGCTAGAGGGATAGTAGAGGAGAAGCAGCATGCCCCGCCCCGATGACTACGAGGACGCCGAGCAGGTCGCGATAGCGGCGCGCATAGTGCTGGGACTGGTGCGCAGCTTGGTCGAGAACCCGGGTTCCGTGGAGATGAAGGCCCTGCCCTTCCTGCTGCTGGCGGCCGCCGAGGAACGGCACCGCCAGGGCGATTTCGGCGCCGAGCGGATGCTGTGTGACTGGGCGGATATGTTGAGGGATTGGGAGTGAGGCGGCGGAGAGGGTGAGGAATAGGTAGCGATCCAAGGTCCGGGGCGGCATGATGCGGCGCATGAATCACTTGAATGCCGCGAGCCCCCGGCGCTAGACTGACCACAGAACCGGGTTGAGGTGGCGCATGAACTCTTTATCGACTGAGATGAGGCGGCTGCAAAATAAGTGGCGAACTGGCGCAGGGTGGCCGAAACGGCTGGAATGGATTGAGATCAACGGTGTTAGAGGCTGGACTGGCCAGCGCGTCGATTTTAACTTCCCAATCGTTGCGATTGTGGGAGAAAATGGAAGCGGGAAAAGCACAGTCCTCCAGGCCGCGGCCGCCGCATACCGCGCCCCCGAAAACGACCGGTTTGCGTCTGATTTCTTTCCAGACACTCCATTCGAGAAGATAACGGCTGCGAACATAAGATATTCATATCGGCAAGGTCAGAACAGTCAAACAGGGAACGTAAGAAAACCTACGAACCGCTGGAGAGGAAATCCAGATCGTCCAGAGCGTCCTGTTCAGTATGTTGACCTGAGGAGGATACAGCCCGTTGGCGCAAGGACGGGTTACGCAAAACTTCTAAAATCCGGCGTAACCGAAGGTAAATGGGCTGAATTCGACGCTGACAAACTACAACGCTTGACGCAGATAGTTGGGAAAAATTATTCCTCAGCAGGCATATCAATTACTGACGCAGGACCTGACAAGCCAATCCCAGTCCTGCGAACTGATAGCGTTAGATATTCTGGGTTTCACCAAGGCGCAGGAGAAATTGCCGCTGCAGAGCTTCTCGCTGTGGATTACCCAAAATACGGTATTATCCTAGTTGATGAAGTGGAAACCTCTCTGCATCCGCGCGCGCAGCGAAGGTTAATACGAGACCTAGCAAGAATCGCAGCCGCGCAAGAGTTGCAGATAGTTCTGACCACACACTCACCTTACGTTCTAGATGAACTGCCGCCAGAGGCTCGCATCTACCTGATGCAAGGAAGCTCTGGGAAGACTGTCGTAACTGGAGTAAGCCCTGAATTTGCCATGACGCGAATGGACGAAGAACAGCACCCAGAGTGTGATCTATATGTTGAAGACGAGCGCGCGAAAGTTATGCTCGCGGAGATCCTGGTCCAAAAGGACAGGGATCTTCTGACCAGATCAAAGATAATACCATTCGGGGCGGCCTCCGTCGGTTTAGCTTTGGGTCAAATGGTTCAGCAAAAGAGATTTCCAAGGCCATCGTTGGTTTTTCTCGACGGGGACCAGCCTGCTGCGGTCGGATGCCTCTCGCTTCCTGGAGAAGACGCGCCTGAAAGGGTGGTTTTCGATGCGCTTAGTAAAAAGCAGTGGCCGGATGTGGCAACGAGAATTCAGCGAGGCTTCTCTGAGACTATCGACTCACTAAATCGCGCAATGAACATTCAAAATCATCATGATTGGGTTCAGACAGCGGCGGATCAACTTGCGGTAGGCGGGGATATATTATGGCAAGTCTTAGCATCAGCATGGGCAAAGAACTGTGCCACATCCGCAGAGATCGAATCCTGCGCCACGCCCGTTCAGGACGGACTATCTGAGCAGTAACCCCAGCCCCGCTCCGGCGGGGCTTCTTCATCCCGAAAACGAAAACGGCGAGGTTTCCCCCGCCGCCGACTTGCCCATGAGCAAACCGCTAGTCGGCCAAGGCTTCGTAGCCCTTGTTCCAGGCATCGACCTTGGCGTCGTGAGCCGCTTGCGCCGCCTTTTCCTTTTCGCGTTTGACTTCGGTGGCGTTGCCGGGGCCGCCCTCGTTGTCCATGGCATCCACCGCAGTTTGAAGCATCTGGGCCTCGGTTTGCGGGATTTTCCTTTCGCGGACCATGACAGGTCCTCCATCACACCACGGCGGGAATTCCGCCGGGATGATACATTGTAACACAGGTCGGGATTGATAGCACGGACTCATATGCCCGCCCTCACCGGCGGGCTTTTTGCTGCGCCGCAGCCCGGCGCTGGCTACCGAACGAAAGACCGGGCGACTGCCCGAGCCAGATCCAAGTTTCCCGCCTCCATAGGCACGGAGACCTGGCGCAGGAAAGCGGCGTATGTCCTCATCACCTCCACCGGCTTCTGCCCCTTCTGGCCTCGTGATGGAGTTGGGATGCCAAGAGCGGAAATCTTTCCGAACATGGCAATGGCTCGCACGTAATCTGTCGGGTCAGGCGCAGGGGTCCCCCACATGGGGGACAGGCTGTTTTCAATCTCGATCCCAAGCAACGATGCTTCAACGGCGATAGCCTTCGCCTTACCCGCTTTGGTGATCGGGTGTCGGCCATCGAAGACGGCAGACACCTTATCGAGCCACAAGCCGATCACAAGGCCGGTCGCACCAGCCACGACCCAAGGGAAGGCTGCTGCCTCATACACGGCAGTCACCAGCGCCAGAAGTCGAGACCCGGACGGAAGCAACGGCGTTGCCATAACCACGCCCGCGCCAGCGATGAAAGACCCGACCACGGCCAGAGCCAATGAAGTGATGATAGCTCTCATGGCAGCAGATCAGCATGTGGCCGCGTGATTCGCCTAGCATGTGTTTCATCTCCACTCCGCTGATCCCCGGCAGGGGGAGGATAGCATGTTGATTCGGGGGTGGCGATACATTCGATACATTTTGCATTGACACGTATCGAGGTGTGATGCATTTTGCATCTCACCGGCGCGACATATGAGCCGCCGGTTCCCGAGATGGAGACCCCGCCATGACCGACTTCACCCGCTTTCAGCGCCCGCCCGAACCGCGCCAACACCGCTTCGATGTATTCCTGACGGTGTTCGCCATCCTGATCGTGCTGTTCTTCGGCCTCTGGCTGGTCTGGCCGATCCTGAATGACGTTGTTGGAAATGCCACCATGGAGCTGTCGGCGTGCCGCGGCCTGACACCACACGAGTGCATCGCGCTGGCACAGGAAGGGGGGTGGTAAGATGGCGAGCCTTCCAACCATCCTTTACCTGATCATCCGCGACTATGGCGACGTGGTGACCCGCGACCGAAACGGGAGGGAATACCGCCTGCAAATTGGCCTCGGAAATTCGGACGTGGCGTCCTCCTTTGACGCTGCATTCACTTGCTTCGTTGACGCCGTACAGGATGGGGACCCTGTCGCCGTAGTCCGCCTGGACACCATTGGCAGCATGGTGGTCGGGGCCAAAGATGTGACCGACGAGTTCGAGCACGAAGCGCAGGAAATTGCCGTAGACCGAGGCCTCGACATGCCCGACGTGCGACGCTTCCAGATGAGTTTCCCGCAGTCAATCGCAGCCGAATGAGATCCGGCGCTGGCAGCGCGCCGGCGGCCCCTGCGATCCCCCAAAGTCCTCCCATCGTCGCAGGGGCCAACCCTACACCACGCCGCGCATTCAGGACCGCCTGCGGCACCTGTTGGAGAAAACCCCATGACCCAATCCACCCACGGCAGGCCGGGGCAAACCCCCATCGACACGGCAGAACTGGATAGCGCCATCGCGGCGATCAGGAACGCAACGCCCCAGAACGACCCATGGACAGCGGAGGATATATGGGCTGGCGATTACGAGCCGAGCGAGGTGGATCGATCAATCGCCACGATCCTGAACGCGGTTGTCTCTGGCGGCTTGGTCCGCGCCCGCCGCAAGGCAGAGGCGTGGCAACCGATAGAGACGGCGCCACTCGGTCAGAACATCTTGGTGTTCCGCCCGGCCATGTGGGGCGGCAAGGGTCATATCGGCGTAGCGAAATGGAATACGGACGAATACGCAAAGTGTCCGAAACCATTCTGGGAAAGCTGCGAGGGGTGGATCGGACGGACCGAAGATCGCGCTTACCCGCCCACTCATTGGCGACCCTTGCCTGCGCCTCCCGCCACCACCGAAGCCGAAGGAGGCAGCGATGCCGAGTGATGAAATGCCGGAGCGGATTTGGCTGGACGCCGATAGCTACAACGGCGCAGTAGGGTTCGCGCACCCGGAAAAGCACAAGAGGGACGGGTGGCCGGCCTATATTCGCGCCGACCTCTGCGCCTCGGGCCAGCAGGTGCGGGCGCTGGAAGCCCGCCCTTGGGTCGTCTTTGACGCGGTTTTTCGCTTCCTGAAAATCGATGCAAAGACGCAGGAAGTCATTGACGCCATCACTTCCGCTCTGACGCCAACCCCGCAGCCCGAGGGGCGGGAATGTTCGCGGTGTGGATCGGTTGGAGGATTTGGATGCTATGAATGCATCCCGCCCCAGCCCAGCGAGACGGTCGCGGAGGCGGCGCAGGTGCTGATTAACGCATATTCACGTGACGATAATTTAGGCAGGACGCTAGCTCGTCTTGCAAACGAAGCGCAGCAATATTCGCCAGCGGCAGAAGCGTTCCTGCTGGAAGTCGCCGCCCTGCGCGCCCTGAAAGGAGGGAGCGATGCAGATCACACATGATAACGATTGTGAACATCGTCTGGGTCACGATTGCACCTGCGGCGCGTCCTCTTATCAATTTGACCTCGCCGAAGCCCGCGCCGAAATCGAGCGGCTGACCCTTCTACTGGACTTGTCCAAGAAGACCACGGAAGCGGTCCTTGAACGCGCCGAGAAAGCCGAAGACGAGCGCGACGAGGCCATCGCGGCTGCGTTTGAGGCAGCAGCGCAATGGCACGATAATCGCGTCGAGGAATTCCTGAAGCAAATCGAGGAGAATACGGAGTATTGCGAACGCGAAGGGCTGCGGCATAGCGAAGGAAACGCATATAGCCGCGACAGCATCTTGAACAGCCGAATTGCTGCAAGATCAATTCGCTTCCTCACCCCCGCCGACGCCCGCGCCGCCCTTGAAGCCCGTGACCGCGAGAAGGTGCGGGAGGGGATGAAGCGGGCGGCTGATCTTTGTGACGACGGGGATCGTGGAGGCCCAATGTGTAATTGTCGACAATTCATCCTCGTCACCATGGAGGAGGAGGCCAGCCAATGACCCATCACGACAAAGCGCGGGAACTGGTGGAGCTTTTGCTGGCATACGATGCCAGGACGACTACAGGGAGGATAACCCGCCGCGCCGCCGACTTCATCACCGCACAGATCGAGGAAAACCGGAGGCTGCGGGAGGCGCTGTCGGGCCTCATGGGGGCCTACAAGGCGGTTGCTGATAGCGGCGATGCCGGTTTCTGGAAAGCCGAGGAAACTCCCGAATATCAGGCCGCCCGCGCCGCCCTGTCCAGCACGGGGGAGAAGGGGTGATGGCGGTCGAGCGCAAATGTGAAGGCTGCGGGAGGCCCACCACTGGCATGTGCTGGACGGACTGCGGCATGAGCCTGTGCGGCGCGCCTCTCTGCGGTGACTGCCGCCACGTCGATGAGAAACATGGCTGGCGACATGAGCCGCGTTCCGCCCGCCGCACCGCACAGAGGGAGGCGTAGATGGGGAGGCATGAGCCGATGCAGCCGCTGTTCGCCAGCGAGAAAACCGCCGCGCGCCTGCTGGACATGCAGCCGGCAGAGTTCCGCAAGCTGGTCGATGCCGGGGCGCTACCCTGTGCGGTTCGGCATGGGCGCTGGGATGTTGCCGAGTTGCAGGCCATCATGCGCGGCACGAAGATCAAACCCAGCGAGGAATTCGACCTGTGAGGAAGCAGCGCAAACCCTATGTCACGCTCAAGCGCACCGGCGGCAAGGCTCGCTGGTATTACCGCCTGACGTGGTTCGAGGGCGCGCGCCGTCGAGAGCGGTTCATCCCCCTGCCGGACGACCCGGACAGCGAGGAATTCGACCGGGCCTATTGGTCGATCCGCTCTGGCTCCAGCGAGGAAGTTCAGAGGCCGAAAAAGGAAACGTGGCGGCAACTGGTCATGGCCTATCGGGGTAGCGCCGGGTTCAGAAAGCTCGCGCCCCGCACCCAGAAGTCCTACAATGACACGATTGAATGGATTCTGTCAGCGAACGCCGACAAGGCAGTATCGACCATCACCAAGCAGAAGCTGCGCGACCTGCACGTCAAGTATGGGGAGACGCCGCGCAAGGCTGACATGCTGGTGCAGATGGTTTCGATCCTGGTCAACTTCGCGCGCACCCAGCTTGAATGGGCCGTCACGAATCCAGCCGAGGGACTGACGCTCTACGGGAAGCAGCGGGAATATGAGCCTTGGCCGGAATGGATGGTGAAGGCGCTGCCAGACGCCCCGCTGATCGTCCGCAGCGCGGCTGAACTGATCCTTGGCACTGGACAGCGCCCATCAGCGGCCATCGTCATGCGGCGCGATCAGTTCCACGGAGAATGGATGACCGTCACCGACGAGAAGGGCGACGAGAGCTATGAGATATTCTGCCCGCAGGAGCTTCGCGCCTATCTCGCCAGCCTGCCGGTTGCCGGACAGCACGTCATTCCGCGCAACCTGACCCAGCCCATGCGATACGATTCGGTCGAGAAGGCTTTCCGGGCATGGCGCACCGATCTGGGCGACCGGGCCCGGCCCTTCTCACTGCATGGTCTGCGCAAGCTGTCAATCATCAGGCTGGCCGAGGCTGGATGCACGGACGCAGAAATTCAGGCGATCACCAACCAGTCCGCACAGACCGTCGCCTATTATCGCAAGCGCGCGAATCGAAAGAAACTGTCACGGGCAGCGATGGAACGGAACGGGGACAGAACATGACCGTGGGAAACGATTGTGGGAAACATTTTCCCGAGGTATCATTATTTCCGCGCAACCCATTGATTTTATGGTGCCGGTTGCAGGAATCGAACCCGCGACCTTCTGATTACAAATCAGCTGCTCTACCAGCTGAGCTAAACCGGCATCCTGCCCGTTCCGTAGCGCCTCACGGGCGCGGGCGCAAGCTTGGCGTGGCCGGTCAGGCGGTGACGATGCGCACCGTCTCGACCAGCCGGGCGGGGTCGAGCGGATGCGGCAGCCAGCCCGCAGCCCCGGCATTGCGGGCGCGGGTCTTGAGCTCGGGCGCGGCCGAGACCGCCATGACCAGGATCGGGATCGCCCGCAGCCGGTCGTGGCGCCGCACCGCCTCGATGAAGCCGAAACCGTCCAGCTGCGGCATGTTGAGGCCGGTCAGGATGGCGTCCGCCGGACCCGCCTCCAGCGCGGCCAGCCCCTCGGCGCCGTCGGCAGCCCGCCGCACCACCATCCCGGCCGCCTCCAGCATCGCGGCGACCTGCTCGCGCAGCTCGCTGTTGGCATGCTGGACCAGCACCGTCAGCGCCATCTCGGCCCCCTGCCACCACACCGTCGTCGTTCCATGCCGTCCTCCGAATCCGAACCGTTGCTTGCAAGATGGCGCAGAAGAATTAAGCTTCGGTTGACGCGCGTGCCCGAACCACCCGGCGATCCCTCATCCCTGCGGTTTTCTTGCGCGGGCCGGCGCATTTCCCGCCGCCGGGGCTTGCATTCGCGGCGGGAAGGGACTATTTCGCGCGCACTTCACAGGCGGGGTCGGGCCCCGGAGGGAGACATCCTTCGACGGTCCACCGGTTGGGGCTAGCCCCTGAAAGCCCCGCCAAGGCGCAAACCGGAAAGGACATGGACATGGCGCTTCCCGAATTCTCCATGCGTCAGCTGCTTGAAGCTGGCGTTCATTACGGCCACCAGACCCAGCGCTGGAACCCCCGCATGGCCGAGTTCATCTATGGTGAACGCAACGGCATCCACATCGTCGACCTGACCCAGACCGTGCCGATGCTGGACGCGGCGCTGCAGGTCGTGCGCGACACCGTCGCCAAGGGCGGCCGGGTTCTGTTCGTCGGCACCAAGCGCCAGGCCCAGAAGGCCGTGGCCGAGGCCGCCGAGAAATCGGCCCAGTATTACATGAACCACCGCTGGCTGGGCGGCACGCTGACCAACTGGAAGACCGTCTCGCAGTCGATCCAGCGTCTGAAGGCGCTCGACGAGACGCTGTCCTCGGGCGCCGAGGGTCTGACCAAGAAAGAGCGGCTGCAGATGGAACGCGAGCAGGCCAAGCTGCAGGCCTCGCTGGGCGGCATCCGCGAAATGGGCGGCCTGCCGGACCTGCTGTTCGTCATCGACGTGAACAAGGAAGACCTGGCCATCCTGGAAGCCAAGAAGCTGGGCATCCCGGTCGTCGCCGTGGTCGATACCAACTGCTCGCCCAAGGGGGTCGACTACATCATCCCGGGCAATGACGACGCCGCCCGCGCCATCGCGCTGTATTGCGACCTGGCCTCGCGCGCCGCGCTGGACGGCATGACCGCCCAGATGGGCGCCGCCGGCGTGGACCTGGGCGCGCTGGAAGCCGGCGTCGAGGAAGAGCTGGCCGGCGAGACCGCCGAAGAAGCCGCCCAAGCCTGATTTCGGAGGGGCCCGAGCCCCGGGCCCGGCCCTCCGCAAGGGGTTTACGGAACGTTCATCAGGCGGGGATAAACCCCGCCTGACGCATTGAAAAGCAAGGAGACACCCGAATGGCTATCACCGCTGCGATGGTGAAGGACCTGCGCGAGACGACCGGCGCGGGCATGATGGACGCCAAGAAGGCGCTGACCGAAACCGGCGGCGACATGCAAGCCGCCATCGACTGGCTGCGCACCAAGGGCCTGGCGAAAGCCGCCAAGAAGGCCGACCGCGTCGCCGCCGAGGGTCTGATCGGGGTGCAGGTCAAGGCTGGCCGCGGCGTCGCGGTCGAGATCAACTCGGAAACCGACTTCGTCGCCAAGAACGCCGATTTCCAGCAGCTGGTGCGCGAAATCACCGCCGTGGCGCTGGAAACCGCCACCGATGTCGAGGTGCTGCGGGCCACGCATCTGAACGGCAAGCCGGTCGCCGACGTGCTGACCGACGCCATCGCCCGCATCGGCGAGAACATGACCCTGCGCCGGATGCATGCGCTGGAAGGCGATACCGTCGTCTCTTACGTCCATAACGCCGCGGCCGAGGGCCTGGGCAAGATCGGCGTGCTGGTGGCGCTGAAGGGCGATGCCGAGAAGGCGCAGGCGATCGGCAAGCAGTTCGCCATGCATATCGCCGCGACCAACCCGGTCTCGCTGTCGGAAGCCACGCTGGACCCGGCGCTGCTGGCGCGCGAGCTGGAAGTGCAGACCGCCAAGGCCCTGGAAGAGAATGCCGCCTCGGCCAAGCCGAAGCCCGAGGCCGTGATCCAGAACAACATCATCCCCGGCCGGATGAAGAAGTTCGTGGCCGAGAACACGCTGCTGGGCCAGCCCTTCGTGGTCAATCCCGACGTCACCGTCGAGCAGGCCGCGAAAGAAGCCGGCGTCGAGATCACCGGCTATGCCCGGGTGATGGTCGGCGAAGGCATCGAGAAGAAGGAAGAGGATTTCGCTGCCGAGGTCGCCAAGACCCGCGCCGGCGCCTGATCCCGCCCCTGACGCAGAACGAAAGACGCCGGCCCCGCGGGACCGGCGTCTTGCATTGCGCGGCCCGGCTGGCCACGGCGCGGCGGCGGTCAGCCGTCGCTGTTCAGGGCCCGCTGCAGATGCCCGGGCGGATGCAGGCCCGGCGCGTGCCAGGGCTCGAGCCTTGCCCCATCCTGCAGCGATGCGGCGGAGGCCCGGGCCACCGGCGAGCGGGGCGCGCCGTGATCGACAAAGATCTGCTTGCGGCTGGTAGCCAGCAGGATGGCCTGCGCCGTGGTCCTTGCCCCCAGCGCCTTGCGCGCCAGGCGCAGATGCTTCTCGACCGTGGCCGGGGTGACGTCCAGCAGCTCGGCGATTTCCTGGGTGGTGCGGCCGACCGAGATGCATTCCAGAACCTCGCGCTGGCGCAGGGTCAGCACGCAGTCGGGCTCGGCATAGGGCAGGCTCGATAGCCGCAGATGCATCAGCCCGCTCACCGCCTCGATCATCCGGCCATGCTGCGACCAGAGCTCGTCGAGCTTGTCCTGCCGCATCCCGATCGGACCGCCGAGGATGATGCCGGCGCGGATGCGCTCGACCCTGTCGCCGAGGCCGATGGCATAGCCCGCGACATGGCCGTAGCGCGCGAACAGGTCCAGCGCCCGCTCCTCGCACGGGGTCAGCCGGCCGGCCAGGCGGCGCTGGTGCATCCAGTCCCAGCTTTCGCTTCCCTGGTTGCCGACCAGCCACAGATGCATCGGCAGGCTCTCGACCAGGTCCAGCGAGACCAGCTCATGCCAAAGGTGCGGCGAATAGCTGGACAGCACGAGGCTGTCGTCACGCATCCGGTCGCAGGAAGCCTCGAGTATCCGCACCGCGCGATAGGCAACATTCGGGAAGCCCAGGTCGGTCAGCCGTTCGACATAATGTTGCCAGACGGCCTGCACCGAGCGCGCCGCAAGGATGACCTCCATGTCTTTCAGCACTTCCATGTTTTTACTGCGCTCTTTCCCCAAAAACCCTTTAGAATAAATTGCACCAGCGCCGATGCCTTTGAAATATTATTGCCAATACCCCGGACGGGATCAATGCATCAGGCAGAAATTTGCAAGGTGACGTAAGGTTAACTTATTTAAAGGAAACCTTTCAACAGATTGATCTGGAAAGACATATGGCGATTGCGCAATGACGATGGGGCAAGTCGTCCTAATTGCCGAATCGCATTCCGGCGGCCTGCAAGCAGGTGGTTTTCCTGATCCGGATTGCTGGTTACTGTACCGCCGGAAACGAGTCGGGAGTTGCGCGCGCATGCAGGTCGTCTTTCATTGCGGGGTTCACGGCACCGATCTTTACCGCATGGTCAAGACACTGTTGCAAAACCGGGACTGGCTGCTGCGCAACGGGGTCGAGCCGGTGACGCCGAACCGCCATCGCGACGTGTTCAACGAGGCGCTGAACGCGCTGAGGGGCGGCCCGGCCACGGCCGAGATGGAGCAGGTGATGCTGGACGCCATCCTGGACCTGGACGATCCGCGCCGCATCATCTGCAGCACGCCCACCTTCCTGGGCAAGGCGGCGCGGGCGATCTCGCCCGAGGGGCTCTACGTCGCGGCGGGCGAGAAGATGGCGGCGCTGGCCAATCTGTTCCCCAGCGCCGAGATCGAGTTCTTCATGGCGCTGAAGAACCCGGCCACGCTGATCCCCTTCATCCTGTCGCAGGAAGGCAGCGGCACCTATGCCGAGCTGATGGGCGGGGTCGATCCCGAGGCGCTGCGTTGGGCCCCGGCGATCCGGCGCATCCTGGCCGCCCTGCCCGACCGGCGGCTGGTGGTCTGGTGCCACGAGGACACCTCGCTGATCTGGCCCGAGGTGGTGCGCCGCATCTCGACCATGCCGGCGGACGTGCCGCTCAAGGCCGGGCTGCAGATCCTGGGCGACATCCTGCATCCGGACGGCATCCGCATGATCCGCGACGCGATGGCGCAGGAAGAGCGGCTGACCGTCAGGAGCCGCCGCCGGATCTTTGCCGCCGCGCTGGAGAAATACGCCCTGCCCGAGCAGATCGAGGTGCAGCTGAACCTGCCCGGCTGGACGCAGGACCTGGTGGACCGCATCACCGCCGCCTATGACGCCGACATGGCCGAGATCGCCGCCCTGCCGGGGATCGAGTTCATCACCCCCTGAGCGCATGAAAGCCCGCGCATGAAAAAGGGCCGGTCGCCCGGCCCCCGCTTGCGCGCGCTTCGCGGCGTCAGGCCATGCCGAGCGCGGCCTTGTACATTTCCAGGATCGCCTCTTCCTCGGCGATGTCGTCCTTGTCGCGCTTGCGCAGCGCGATGACCTTGCGCATGACCTTGGTGTCGTAGCCGCGCGCCTTGGCCTCGGCCATCAGCTCCTTCTGCTGCTCGGTCACGTCCTTCTTTTCCGCCTCGAGCTGCTCGTATTGCTCGATGAACTGGCGCAGCTCGCCGGCGGCGATGCCATAGGCGTTGTCGTCCTGCATGTTCCGCTCCTTCGGGTTTTGGCGCGGGTCTAGGCGGTCTTGCGGGCGGGTGCAATCGCCGCTAGGCCGTCAGCGGCAGACGGAGGCGAAAACATGACGATCTGGGACGGGCTGATCTGGGGCGGAACCGCGCTGACGGTGGTCGGGCTGGTGGCGCTGGCCTGGTGCATCCTGACCGCTGCGCGGGCCAAGGCGCGGATCAACGACGATGCCGAAATGCGCGCCGCCATGCGCAAGGTCGTGGCAGTGAACATGGCGGCACTCGCGGCCTCGGTCCTGGGGCTGATGCTGGTCGTCCTTGGCATCATGCTGGGCAAGTAAGATGCGGGCGCTGATCCAGAGGGTCTCGGAAGCCGAGGTCGCGGTCGAGGGCCGCAGCATCGGCCGCATCGGGCCGGGCCTTCTGGTCTTGGTCTGCGCCATGCAGGGCGACCCCGACGACGCGGCCGCGAAGCTGGCCGCGCGCGTGGCCAAGCTGCGCATCTTCCGCGACGAGGCCGGCAAGATGAACCGCTCGGTCGTGGACACCGGCGGCGCGGTGCTGGTGGTCAGCCAGTTCACGCTCGCCGCCGACACCCGCACCGGAAACCGCCCCGGCTTCTCCTCGGCCGAGGCGCCCGAGCGCGGCGAGGCGCTGTATCTGCGCTTTGCCGAGGCGCTACGCGACCTGGGCCTGCCGGTCGAGACCGGATCCTTCGGCGCCGACATGAAAGTGTCGCTGGTCAATGACGGCCCGGTGACGATCTGGATGGATTCCGCAGAACGCGCTTGACTTTCGCAGCCCGAACCCTCATTTGCGACAAGTTGCCGCCCGCTGCCGCGTGAGCAGCCGGCGCCCTTGCGCCAAGGTCGGCACCGATTTTTCAGTTTCCCATTCACGCGGGGAGGCTGCGGGCATCACCGTATCCACGCCCGCCCCTCGCAACCAGCCGTGCGCTTTGCACGGCACCAGCCATGCGCGCCGATACGCGGGCGACCTGGCCGAAAGATGTTATGACCAACGAGACCACCCGCCCGAACCGTTCGGGCAATCCCCGCGCCCAGCAAGGCGGCAAGCCGCGTTTCCGCAACGACAAACCCAACACCAACCACCGCCGACACCGTGCAGAGCCGGAGGAGAAATTCATCCGCCGCGCCATCCCCGAAATCGACACCGCCTTCACCCGCATGGGGATCGATGCGCGCGTGGCGATCAACCTGCCGGGCCTGGGCATCGAGACGCCCTCGCCCATCCAGGAGAAATCCATCCCCGGCATCGTCGAGGGCCGCGACCTTCTGGGCCTTGCCCAGACCGGCACCGGCAAGACGGCGGCCTTCGGCCTGCCGATGCTGACCCGGCTGCTGAACATCGGCCGCAAGCCCGAGCCCCGGACCTGCCGCGCCCTGATCCTGGCGCCGACCCGCGAGCTGGCGACCCAGATCGCCGAGAACATCGACAACTATGCCGTCGGCACGCCGATCCGGCAGTTCCGCGTCGTCGGCGGCGCCTCGATCAACGTACAGGTCCAGCGGCTTGAGCGCGGCGTCGACGTGCTGATCGCGACGCCGGGCCGGCTGATCGACCTGATCGAGCGCGGCGCCGTGGACCTGTCGCAGACCAGGTATCTGGTTCTGGACGAGGCCGACCAGATGCTGGACATCGGCTTCATCCACGCGCTGCGCCGCATCGCCAAGATGCTGCCGCGCGAGCGCCAGACGCTGCTGTTCTCGGCCACCATGCCGAAGCTGATGGAGGAGCTGGCCGACAGCTACCTGAACGATCCGCTGCGCGTGGCGGTGAACCCGCCCGGCCAGGCGGCGGCCAAGATCGACCAGGGCGTGCATTTCGTCAACCAGGGCGACAAGGCGACGCTGCTGGCGGAATACCTGTCCAAACATGTGGACGAGCTGGCCATCGTCTTCGGCCGCACCAAGCACGGCTCGGAAAAGCTGTCGAAGCTTTTGGAGAAATGGGGCTACAAGGTCGCCGCGATCCACGGCAACAAGAGCCAGGGCCAGCGCGAGCGCGCCCTGGCCAGCTTCCGCGCCGGCGAGACCAAGGTGCTGGTCGCGACCGACGTGGCGGCGCGCGGCCTCGACATTCCCGAGGTGGCGCATGTCTATAACTACGACCTGCCCAACGTGCCGGAAAACTACGTCCACCGCATCGGCCGCACCGCCCGCGCCGGGCGCGACGGCCGCGCCATCGCCTTCTGCGCGCCCGCCGAGATCGGCGAGCTGCGCGCCATCGAGAAGGCGATGAAGGCCAAGATCGCCGTGGTCGGCGGCGAGGAGCCCTTCGAGGCGGCCAAGATCCGCGAACGCGGCGGCCCGGCGGGCCGCCCGGCGCAAGGCGCGGCGCGCAAGCGCCCGGCCCGGCGCCCCTCGCGCGCACCGAAAGCGGTGCAGCGGGCCTGATCCCGCCGCGATACGCGCAAACGTGAGCCGCCGCCATGTCGCGGCGGCTTGCGACCCCCGGCCCGGCCCGGCTATCTGCCGGCATGGCCAAGCTTTATTTTCATTATTCCACGATGAATGCCGGCAAGAGCACGCTCTTGCTGCAGGCGTCCTACAATTATCGCGAACGCGGCATGGCGACGCTGCTTCTGACCGCGGCGCTGGATGACCGCGCCGGCCCCGGCCAGATCGCCAGCCGCATCGGCATCGCCGAATCCGCGCTGGGTTTCACCCCCGAAGCCGATCTTTTCGCCCTGATCGAAGCCCAGGGCCGCGGCGCCGCCTGCATCTTCGTCGACGAGGCGCAGTTCCTGACCGAGGAGCAGGTCTGGCAGCTGGCCCGCGTCGCCGACGACCTTGGCCAGCCGGTGATGTGCTACGGGCTGCGGGTCGATTTCCGCGGCCGGCTGTTCCCCGGCTCGGCGGCGCTGCTGGCGCTGGCCGACGACCTGCGCGAGGTGCGCACCATCTGCCATTGCGGGCGCAAGGCCACCATGGTCGTGCGCCAGGACGAACAGGGCCGGGCGTTGCGCGAGGGCGCGCAGGTGCAGATCGGCGGCAATGAAACCTATGTCTCGCTCTGCCGGCGCCATTGGCGCGAAGCGATGGGGGAAATCCGATGAAAGCCAGCAATACCGCCCGCGCCTATGGCTGGGTCGCCCGCATGTTCCACTGGACGGTCGCGGTGCTGATCCTGGCCGCCATCGCCATCGGGCTTTACGCGGACAACCTGCCCGAGGGCGGGGAAACGCAGCTGCAGGCGATCTTCACCGCCTATTCCGTGCACAAGACCGTGGGCATGGCGGCGCTGGCCCTCGCCACGCTGCGCCTGCTGTGGACGCTGACCCAGCCGAAGCCGCGCCCGCTGCACCCCGAGCGGCGGCTGGAAAGCTTCGGCGCCGAGGTCGTGCATTGGGCGATGTGGATCGGCATGGTCGTCATGCCGCTGTCGGGCTGGCTTCTGCATTCCGCGGCGCCGGGCGGCTTTGCCCGCATCCTCTGGCCCTTCGGCCAGCGCCTGCCCTTCGTTCCCGAGGACGCGGCGCTGTCCGGGCGCTTCGCGGCCTTCCACGAATTCGGCTGGTGGCTGCTGGCCGGGCTGATCCTGCTGCATGTCGCGGGGGCGCTGAAGCACGCGATCATCGACCGCGACGGCACCATGCGCCGCATGGCCGGCAATCCCGAACGCGCGCCCGAGCCCCCGGCCGCGCAGCCCGGCCTCCTGCCGCATGTCCTGGCCGCCCTGGCGGGGCTGGCGGTCTGGGTGGGGGTCGCCTTCATCCCGGCCGACACCCCGGAAGCGCAGGAGATGCCCGCCGCCGCATCCGCCCCTGCGGCCGCGGCCGGATCGGGCTGGGTGGTCGAACAGGGCACGCTGGAGATCGAGGCCATGCAGGCCGGCAATGCGGTCACGGGGCAGTTCGGGCAATGGCAGGCCGATATCGCCTATGACCCTGAGAGCCGGACCGGACGGGTGACGGTCGATGTCGACATCGCCTCGCTGACGCTGGGCGCCATCAGCGACGCGGCCAAGGGCCCGGATTTCCTGAACGCCGCCGCCCATCCCACCGCGCGTTTCGAGGCCGAGATCCTGCCTCCCGCGGCCGAGGGTCAGCCGCATGTCGCGCATGGCCGGCTGACCATCGCCGGCCAGACGGTCGAGGCGGATTTGCCCTTCGAGCTGACGCTTCAGGGTGATGTGGCGCAGGCACAGGGGCAGATGCGCGTCGATCGCCGCGATTTCGGCATCGGCGCGGGCTATGCCGATGAAAGCACCGTGGGATTCGGGGTCGAGATCGGGTTCGAGTTGAGCGCGCGGCGGCAATAGGAAAGGCCTCTCGATTGGCCCGCTTTGCTTTGAGTATTTGGGAAACGGTGAAAGCGCGATGTGAGAAAAGGCCGCCTCGATGGGCGGCCTTTTGCGATGGGTATTTGGGCGAAGAAGCCGGGCTCAGCCGACCAGTTCGAGGCCCGAGAAGAAGAAGGCGATCTCGCGCGCCGCAGCTTCGGGGCTGTCCGAGCCGTGGACCGAGTTTTCGCCGACCGAGAGAGCGAACTCCTTGCGGATGGTGCCCTCGTCGGCATTGGCCGGGTTGGTCGCGCCCATGACTTCGCGGTTCTTCAGGATGGCGCCCTCGCCTTCCAGGACCTGCACCACCACCGGCTCGGAGGTCATGAATTCGGTGAGTTCGCCGTAGAAGGGGCGTTCCTTGTGCTCGGCATAGAACTGGCCGGCTTGCGCGAGCGTCAGCTGGATGCGCTTCTGCGCGATGATGCGCAGGCCGGCATCCTCGAACTTGGCGTTGATCTTGCCGGTCAGGTTGCGCTTGGTGGCGTCGGGTTTGATGATCGAAAGCGTGCGCTCGATGGCCATGGGGGTCGTCCTTTTCCTTGTTCCGGCCGCAATGGCCCGGAAATCCGCGCCCCGTTAACACGCGCCGCGGCGCTTGAAAAGCCGGCGCGGCCGCGGCCCGCGCCCTGGCCCGGGCCTTCGATGACGGCATTGACGCCCGCCGCGGCTTGCGCCATGCGGGGGCGCATGCTGCGCATCGACGACATATCCTATTCCATCGCCGGACGGCCGCTGTTCGAGCACGCCTCGGCCACCATCCCGGACGGGCACAAGGTCGGCCTGGTCGGCCCGAACGGCGCCGGCAAGACCACGCTGTTCCGGCTGATCCGGGGCGAGCTGGGCCTTGACGGCGGCGCCATCACCCTGCCGCCCCGCGCCCGCATCGGCGGCGTCGCGCAGGAGGCGCCGGGCACCGCGACCAGCGTGCTGGAGACGGTGCTGGAGGCCGACACCGAACGCGCCGCGCTGCTGGCCGAATCCGCCGATGCCACCGACGCGCATCGCATCGCCGAGATCCAGACCCGGCTGGCCGACATCGACGCCTGGTCGGCCGAGGCGCGGGCCGCGACCATCCTGCGCGGCCTGGGATTCTCGGCCGAGGACCAGGCGCGGCCGACCGCCGACTATTCCGGCGGCTGGCGGATGCGGGTGGCGCTGGCCGGGGTGCTGTTCTCGCAGCCCGACCTGCTGCTGCTGGACGAGCCGACCAACTACCTCGACCTGGAAGGCGCGCTGTGGCTGGAAAGCTATCTGGCGCGCTATCCGCATACCGTCATCGTCATCAGCCACGACCGCGACCTGCTGAACCGCGCCGTGGGCCATATCCTGCATCTCGAGGAGCGCAGGCTGGTGCTCTATTCCGGCGGCTACGACATCTTCGCGCGGACCCGGGCCGAGAAACGCGCCTTGCAGGCCGCCGAGGCGAAGAAGCAGGACGCCCGCCGCGCGCATCTGCAAAGCTTCGTGGATCGCTTCCGCGCCAAGGCCACCAAGGCCCGCCAGGCCCAGGCCCGTATCAAGATGCTGGAGAAGATGGAGCCGATCACCGCCCCGGAAGAGGCCAAGTTCCACCGCTTCGGCTTTCCGCAGCCCGACCAGCTGTCGCCGCCCATCATCTCGCTGGACGGGGTGACGGTGGGCTATGACGGGCGTGCGGTGCTGCGGCGGCTGGCGCTGCGCATCGACCAGGACGACCGCATCGCGCTGCTGGGCCGGAACGGCCAGGGCAAGTCTACGCTGTCGAAGCTGCTGGCCGGCCGGCTGGAGGCGATGGAGGGACGGATCGCGCGATCAAGCAAGCTGCGCATCGGCTATTTCGCCCAGCACCAGGTCGATGAGCTGGAACTGGACGAGACACCCATCGCCCATGTCCGCCGCCTGCGCCCGGACGAGCCGCCGGCGAAGCTGCGCGCCCGGCTGGCCGGATTCGGATTGATGGAGGCGCAGGCCGAGACCCGGGTGGGCCAGCTCTCGGGCGGGCAGAAGGCGCGGCTGTCCTTGCTGCTTGCCGCCATCGACGCGCCGCATCTGCTGATCCTCGACGAACCGACCAACCACCTGGACATCGAGAGCCGCGAGGCGCTGACCGAGGCGCTGAACGACTATACCGGCGCCGTGGTGCTGGTCAGCCACGACATGCACCTGCTGAACCTGGTCGCGGACCGGCTGTGGCTGGTCGATCAGGGCGGGGTCAGCCCCTGGCAGGGCGACCTGGACGACTATCGCCGCATGCTGCTGGCCGGCGAGGAAAAGCCCGAGCCGAAAACCGAAGCGAAGCCGGCGCCGAAGCGCCCCGCGCGCGAGAAGATCCTGGAGCTGCGCGCCGAGGCGAGGCGCGCCGAGGAGCGGGTCGAGAAGCTGACCGCCATGCTGGAAAAGCTGGACGCCATCATGGCCGATCCCGCGACCTATGACGATGCGCAGAAGGCCGAAGCCTGGGGCCGCAAGCATGCCGAGGCCAGCGAGGCGATGCAGCGCGCGGAAAGCCTGTGGATGGAGGCGCTGGAGCGGCTGGAGGAGGCCGAGCGGGCCTGAACGCAACAGCGGGCCGTAATCCGCGTGAAATCCGTCAGAAGCCGCTTGCCCTGCAACGGGTTTTCGACGCAGGGTCACGCGCAATTCGACAGGGATTCGCCATGATCAGGATAGCCGCGCTCGCGCTTCTCGCCGCCACCGCCCTGACCTCGCCCGCGGTGGGGCAGTCGCTGGGGCGCGAATTCTCGGTCGATGCCGGCCTGGGGCTGAAATACGGGCCGGCATTCATGGGCTCGGACAATCTGGATGCCGCGCCCTGGTTCATCCTGCGCAACGCCGATGCCGACCGCGACCAGCCGGACGGGTTCTCGATCCTGCCCTCGCTGAACTATGTCGGCAAGCGCGACGCCGACGATCACGACGACCTGCGCGGCATGGACGATATCGGCTATGCCGGCGAGATCGGCGTGAAACTGTCCTGGCGCATGGGCGATCTGACCAGCTACGGCGCCATCCGCAAGGGGTTCGGCGGCCATCACGGACTGGTGGGCGAGCTGGGCGCGAAATACCGATTCGAGGCCAGCGACAAGCTGACGCTCTGGACCGGCGCCGAGCTGGGCCTGGGCGACGACGATTTCACCGGCACCTATTTCGGCGTGGCACCCGGCGAGACCCGCCCCGGCCGAGCCGAGCATGATCCGGACGGCGGCGCCTATATCGCCCGCGTCAGCATCGAGGCGCGCTATGAATTCATGCCCGACACGGCGGTGATGGGCCGGCTGAGCTATGGCCGCCTGCTGGGCGATGCCGGCGATTCGCCCCTGGTCGAGACGCGCAGCCAGCCCTCGGTCAGCATCGGCCTGGCACGGCGGCTGAACTTCCGCTTCTAGGCGGCACTGGACCCCGGAAGGCACAAGTCCTATATCATTGCCAAGATTCCACAGGACGCGCCGCATGAGCACCGAAAACCTCAAGGAAGGCGATCCGCTGATCGCGCCCTCGACCACGGATCACCCCCTCTATGATAGCGTGGTCGAGGCCTGCAAGACGGTCTACGACCCCGAAATCCCGGTCAATATCTTCGACCTGGGCCTGATCTACACGATCGACATCAACGACGAGAACGCCGTGCGCATCGTCATGACCCTGACCGCGCCGGGCTGTCCGGTGGCGGGCGAGATGCCCGGCTGGGTCGCCGATGCGGTCGAGCCGCTGCCCGGCGTCAAGCAGGTCGATGTCGAGATGACCTTCCAGCCGCAATGGGGCATGGACATGATGTCCGAAGAGGCCCGCCTGGAGCTCGGCTTCATTTGACCGCGCGCGAGGACATGCTGGCCGGCCTGCCCTATCATCCCGGGGATGGCGAGCTGGTGGCGATGCGCAAGACCGCGCAGGGGCTGATGCGCGACTACAATGCCACCATCATCGGCGACAAGACCCGCGCCCGCACCCTGACCCAGCTGCTGGGCACCTGGAACGGCGCGGTGATCCGCGCGCCCTTCCATGTCGATTACGGCAAGCACATCCATTTCGGCCCGGATTGCTTCGTGAACTACGGCTGTTTCTTCATGGATATCTGCGAAATCCGCATCGGCGCGCGCTGCCAGTTCGGCACCGCCGTGCAATTGCTGACCGAGGACCGGCCGCGCGACCGTGAAAGCCGCGCCCGGGGCGAGGAATGGGGCAAGCCGATCAGCATCGGCGACGATGTCTGGATCGGCGGCGGCGCCGTCGTCCTGCCCGGCATCTCGATCGGCGACGGCGCCATCGTCGGCGCCGGCGCGGTGGTGACCCGGGACGTGGCGCCGGGCGCCACGGTGGTCGGCAACCCGGCCCGGCCGCTGCCGCCGAAGGGCTGAGCGCGCCGCCTAGAAGAAGATCCGGTGCCGGCCGCGGCTGACCAGATGCAGCGCGCCCTGCATGACCGGCATCTCGGGCAGGCGCCGCAGCGGCAGGTCCATCGCCACCAGCCGCAGCATGCGCAGGGTGATGCCATGGGTGACGATCAGCGCCGGCCCGGTCAGATCGTCCAGGAAGGCGCGCACCCGCGCCTCCAACCCGGCGAAATGCTCGCCCCCCGGGGCGCGGTCATACCAGTCCAGCCCGCCGGAGCCGAAGATCGCGGGATGCGTCGCGCGCAACTCCTCCCAAAGCCTGCCGGTGAAATCGCCGATGTCGATCTCGTGCAGCCGTTCGTCTGCGCGGAAGTCCTGCCCGCCGAAGACGATGCGCGCCGTCTGCTGCGCCCGCCCGGCAGTGCTGGCATAGCGCACGACGCCGCGCAGGTCGCGCACCAGCCAGGCCAGCCGGCGCGCCTGCGCCTGCCCCAGCGGCGTCAGCGGCGAATCCAGCCGCCCCTGCATCCGCCCCTGGGCATTCCATTCGGTCTGGCCGTGCCGCATCAGGTAGAGGTCGGGCCAGTCCGGCATCAGACCCATTTCGCCATGGGCGGCAGGCTCATCAGCACCGCCTCGGGATCGTGGCCGGTCGCCAGGCCGAACTTGGTGCCGCGGTCATAGACCAGGTTGTATTCGGCATAGAGGCCGCGATGGATCAGCTGCGCGTCCTTTTCCGCCTCGCCCCAGGGCTGGGCCATGCGCTTTTCGGCCAGGGGCAGGAAGGCCGGCAGGAAAGCCTCGCCCACCGCCCGGGTAAAGGCGAAATCCGCGCGCCAGTCGCCCGTGTTCAGGTCGTCGTAGAAGATGCCGCCGACGCCCCGCGCCCGTCCGCGATGCGGGACAAAGAAATACTCCTCCGCCCAGGCCTTGAAGCGGTCGTAGTAATCCGCGCCATGCGGAGCGCAGGCTGCGCGCAGGGTTTCGTGAAAATGTGCCGTATCCTCGGCGACTTCCAGGCAGGGGTTCAGGTCGGCGCCGCCGCCGAACCACCAGGCACCGGGGGTCCAGAACATGCGCGTGTTCATGTGGACGGCCGGCGCATGCGGGTTCTGCATATGCGCGACCAGGCTGATGCCCGAGGCCCAGAAGCGCGGGTCGGCCTCGATCCCCGGCACGCCGCGCGCCGCCATGGCCTGCCGGGCTGCGGCGGACAATTCGCCATGCACCGCCGACCAGTTCACGCCGACCTTCTCGAAGACCCGGCCGCCGCGCATCACCGACATCAGCCCGCCGCCGCCATCCTCGCCGCGCTTGGTCTCGCGGATCTCGAACCGGCCGGGCGGGGCCGAGCCGGGGCCGCGATCCTCCAGCGCCTCGAAGGCCGCGACGATGCGGTCGCGCAATTCCCGGAACCAGGCCGCGGCCTCCTGTCGCTCGTCCTGCATTTCCATGGGCTTGCCTCCGGATTCGTGAATTGCCCCGCCAGGGGGACGGGCTTATGCTTCGGTCGAAACAACTAGAGATCCCGGCCATGACCCGCAACATCCTGCTTGCCCTGATGCCTGTCCTGGTTGTCGCGGCCTGCGGAACCCCGCAGGAACAGTGCATCAGCCGCAACACCCGCGAATACCGCACCGTCTCGAACCTGCTGGCCGAGGTCGAGGCCAATCTGGCGCGCGGCTATGCCTGGGAAGAGCGCACCGTGACCCGCACCGAATGGGACGATTGCCGCCATATATGGATCGATCGCGACGGCAACCGCCGGCTGGGCTATCGTCCCTGCCTGCGCGACGTCGTCGATACCGAGCGTTACCGGGTGCCGATCGACCCGGCCGCCGAGACGCGCAAGCGCGACAACCTGCAGGCGCGCAAGCAGGCGCTGATGCCCGCCGCCCGCGCCGCCGTCGATGCCTGCAAGACCGCCTATCCCGAAGAGAAGCGGTCCTAATAGACCCCGGGTGCCAGCGGATCGCCCAGGCTGCGGCCGCCGTCGACGCGCAGGATCTGGCCGGTGACGAAGCTCGATGCCTCGCTGGCCAGGAACTGCACCGTCGAGGCCAGCTCGTCCGCGCCCGCGATGCGGCCCAGCGGCGTCGCCGCCACCATGCGGTCGCGCAGGCCGGGGTCCTCGCGCAGCTTCAGCTGCATGTTGTTCGACATGATGCTGGCGAAGGCCACGCCGTTCACCCGGATGCGCCTGGGCGCCAGCGCCGAGGCCAGCGAGCGCGTGGCCTGTGCCTGCGCCGCGCTGGCGATGGAATAGGCCAGCATCTGCGGCTGCGGCCAGTCGGCGGCCAGCGAGGTCACGTTGACGATGGCGCCGTGTTGCAGCGCATCCTCGTCCTCCTCGCGCACCTGCGCCATCATGCGCCGCGCGACCATCTGCGACAGGCGCAGCCCCGCCATCATGTTCTGGCGCAGCATGTCGCCCAGCAGCTCGTCGTTGACCGTCAGCGGATCGCAGCCCTGCACCATGCGATGCGCGTTGACCAGGATGTCCACCCGGTCGAAGGCGTCGATGGTGGCCGAGACCAGGTTCGCCAGCGTCAGCTTCTGGCCAAGATCGCCGGCGAAGGCCCGCACCGGCCCTTCGCCCGCCGCCTGCTCGCCCAGCTCGGCCATCAGCGCTGCTTCGTCGCTGTCGGCGAACATGACATTGGCTCCCGCCTCCTGGAAATGGCGGGCGATGGCCAGGCCGATGCCACGCGCGGCGCCGGTGACGATGGCGGTCTTGCCCTGGATGGACAGGCTCATCTTTTCCTACCTTTGCTCTGTGGACGGGCGCCGGGACGCCGCGCGCCCGAGGCGGTCAGGATCTTGAACCGCGAATCGCCGCCCAGTTCCGCGACTTCGGCAAAGCATTCCCGCAGCGCCTGCTCATAGGGCAGGTGCCGGTTGGCGACCATCCACAGCCGCCCGGCCCCCGTCAGCAGGCCCGCCGCCGCGCGGATGAAGCCGGCGCCCAGCTTCGGATCGGCCGCGCGCCCCTCGTGGAAGGGCGGGTTCATGACGACGCCGTTCACCGGCTCGGGCAGGCGGAAATCCAGCGCATCCGCCCAATGGAACCGCGCGCGCGGGTCGGTCACGTTGCGCCGCGCGCAATCCAGCGCCGCCGCATCGGCCTCGACCAGATGCAGCTGCTCGACGCCCGGATGCCTGAGGATCTGGGCCGAAAGCCAGCCCCAGCCCGCGCCGAGGTCGACGATGCGGGTCGGCAGCTTGTCCGGCAGCGCCGCCGCCAGCGCCTGCGAAGCCGGGTCCGGCCCGTCGGCCGAAAACACCCCGGGCCGCGTCACCATGCCCGGGGCGGCCTGATGGTCGCGGGCCGGCCAGTCCTCGGGCAGCCAGCCCCCTCCGGGCAGCGTCACCCGGAAGATCTTGCCGTGGCCGCGCGATTGCACCTCGTCCACCGGGGCAAGGCCGCGCATCTCCTTCAGCACCGCGTCGATGCCGTCGGTCTTCTGCCCGTCGATCCAGAGCGCGGCTCCGGGCGCCAGCCGCCCCGCGGCCTCGGCGATGCGCGCCCGCGCCTCGGCCCGGGCACGGGGCAGGAAGACCACGGCGCCGTCGAAGGCGCCCGAGGGTTCGGTGACGACCTCATGGCCGCGCGCCTGCAGCGCCCGGTGATCGGGATAGAAGCCCTGCACGATCTGCGGCCGGGCAGCGTCGAAAGGGGAAAGGTCGGTCGCCGCGCCGGCGCCGAGCAGCAGCCAGCGCCCTTCCGGCGGCGTGCCGCCAAAGACAAGTTCCAGCCGTGATCCAGCCAATTTCTACTCTTTTTCCATGGTGCATTGCAGCGGATGCTGCTGGCGGCGCGCCAGTTCCATGACCTGCGCCACCTTGGTTTCGGCGATCTCGTGCGAGAAGACGCCCACGACGGCCACCCCCTTGCGATGGACCGTCAGCATGATCTCGATCGCCTGGGCATGGCTCATGTTGAACAGCCGCTCAAGCACATGCACGACGAATTCCATCGGGGTGAAATCGTCGTTCAGAAGCAAGACCTTGTACATCGGAGGCCGTTGCGTGCGGGGGCGGGTCTTGACCCCCAGCTCGACCTCTTCGCGGTCCCCGGGTCGGTTCGTCATCTGCGGATTGGTCACGAGGCTTGCAACAGGATATGGACGGTTCTGGGACCGAATATAGAGGCTTTCCCCGCGCTTGATAACCCCCGCCCCCGCCTTCCTGCCGAAAGGCCGCGCAACCTGCGGCAGATTGCGTGGCCGGGGGTGAAAACTTGCAGTTCCCGAACGCCGGAAGCCGTGCTATTGTCGTTTTATTAATGAAGGGCCCGCATAATGAACGGGTCCTCAGAGGCAGATAGAGACCGGGACAGTGAGCAGATTCGCCAAGAACGTCCGTTTGGGACTGATGATCCTATTCGCCTGGGCGCTGCCCATGGCGGTGGCCGCCGCCCCTTTCGCAGCCTTCGTCATGGATGCGCGAACCGGGCAGGAAATCTACGCGCAGAACGCGGATACCCGGCTTCATCCGGCCTCGCTGACCAAGATGATGACGCTTTACATGGCTTTCAACGCCATCGAGCGCGGCCAGGTCCGGCTGGACAGCAAGTTCCTGGTCTCCAGCCACGCGGCCGCGCAGCCGCCCTCGCGGCTGGGGCTTAAGCCGGGCCAGCGGATCGAGCTGCGCTACCTGATCCGCGCGGCGGCGGTGAAATCCGCCAATGACGCGGCCACGGTGATCGGCGAAGGGCTGGCCGGGTCCGAGGCGAAATTCGCCGCGCAGATGACCCAGATGGCCCGGGCGCTGGGGATGCGCAATACGAATTTCCGCAATGCCAACGGCCTGACGGCCGAGGGGCATTATTCCACCGCCCGCGACATGACCCTGCTGGGCCGGCGGCTGTTCTACGATTTCCCGCAATATTACTCGATCTTCTCGCGCCGTTCGGCGGATGCGGGCATCGCCACCGTCGCCAGCACCAACAAGCGGTTCCTCGACAGCTACGAAGGCGCGGACGGCATCAAGACCGGCTATACCCGCGCGGCGGGCTTCAACCTGACCGCCTCGGCCAAGCGCGGTTCGAAGCGCATCATCGCCACGGTGATGGGCGGCACCTCGACCGCGCATCGCAACCAGGTGATGGCGCAATTGCTGGACGCCGGCTTCGGAAAGGCCCCCACCCGTGTGCGAGAGGTCAAGCCTGCGCCGCCGCAATACGTGGCCGAGAAGAAGGTGCGCCGCACCGTGCAGGTCGCCCGGACCGAACCGCGCCCGGCGGCGGCGAACGTGCAGCTTTCCGCCTCCGACCGGCCGGTGGCGCGGGCCTCGACCGTCGCGGTGGTGACGCCGGCGGCGATCTCGGCCGCGGTCTCGCGCGCCCAGGCGACGGCGCCCGCCCCCGCCCGCAGCGCCAGCACGTTGACGGCAAGCGCCCGGCCGGCCCGCAAGCCCGGCACCGGCCAGCTGGCCAATGCCGCGATCGATTCCGAACTGCTGGCCCGCGCGGCGCGTCCCGAAGCCCGCCCGGAAGAAGGCGATGCGCCCGAGACCGCGGCGGCGCCGGTCGATGCCGCCCGCCCGATGCCGGCGCCGCGCGGCGACCGGTCGGCCGGCCTGACGACCGTCCCGGCGGCCGGCTCGCCCTCGCTCTTCGTCCAGACCACCCAGCCGCAGCCGGAAAGCATGGCGCTGCTGGCCGCACCCGCCCCGGCGCAGCGGTCGGAAACCGTCATCCTCGCCTCGCTCGAACCCGACGACCAGGCCGCCCCGCAGGCGACCGAGATCGTCTCGCGCGGATCGGGCGCCGGCGGCAAGGGCTGGGGGGTCACGCTGGGCCTGTTCCGCTCGCAGCACGAGGCCGAGCAGCTGCTGCTCAAGACCGCGCTGCAGGAAAGCGGCGCGCTCGGCAGCGCGATGAGCCGGGTCGCCAATACCCGGCGCGGCTTCGAGGCGAATTTCGTCGGCATGAGCAAGGAAACCGCCGAGCTTGCCTGCAACCGGATCGCCGCCCGGCATCAGAGCTGCCAGGTGATCGGCCCCTGATCCGGCGGACCGGCAGGGGCCCGATCCGTTCGGGCCTGAGAGCAAGGCCCCACGGACCAACCGGCCCAGACGGCCCTGCCGGGTGGGATAGGCGAACCGCCTATCGGTCAGCTTGGCCAGGGCCCCGGCCCGGCTGGCGGGCAGACGATCCGGCCGCTTCCCCGGCATGCTACAGCGGCCCCGGCCGGCGTTCCTCGGACAGCATGACATTCGCCTCGACCTGGCCGACCCCGGGCAGGGTCATGATGCGGCGGCGCAGGATGCGTTCGAAATCGGCGATGTCGCGGGCATGGATGCGCAGCCGGTAGTCGAACTGGCCCAGCACGTGCTGCACGACCTGCACCTCGGGGATGGCGGTCACCGCGCGCTCGAAATCCTCCAGGCTGACGCGGCCTTTGACCGCCAGCCGGATGCCCAGGAAGACGGTGACGCCGAATCCCAGCGCCGCCTCGTCCACGACCACGCGGCGGCCGGCGATCACCCCCGCCTCGGTCAGGCGCCGGATGCGCCGCCAGGTCGCGGGCTGGGTCAGCCCCAGCGCCCGGCCGATCTCGGCCGCGCCGCGGGTGGCATCCTCGGCCAGAAGCCGCAGGATCGCCAGGTCCGTCGCATCGGGCTGAACGCTCACAGCGGCAGCTCCTGCACGTCCTTGATGGTCGAGACCAGCATCAGCGCATCGCTGTCCGCCACATGCGGCAGGGTCAGGATGCTTTCGCGGTAAAGCTGCTGCCAATGCGCCATGTCCCGCGCGATCACCGACAGCCGCAGGTCCACCGAACCCAGGAAGGTCTGGATCTCGGTCACCTCGGGCACGCGGCGGGCGGCGGCGATGAATTCGTCGAAGGCGCGCGGATGGGTCTTGTCCAGCGTGAAGCGCAGGCTGACCTGCACCTCGTAGCCGAGCTTGCGCCAGTCGATGCGGGTCAGGGTGGCGCGGATCACGCCGGTTTCGCGCATCCGCTCCAGCCGCCGCCACAGGCTGGCCGGCGTCACCCCGGCGCGTTCGGCCAGCGCGGCATTCGCGATGTCGGGATCGGCGAGCAGCTGGCGCAGGATACGGCGGTCGGTGGCGTCGGGCATGATATTTTCACTTTTATCGTGAATTGGACATTATCATGACGATACACCCACATTAAACGGGAAAAATGCATACATCTCCGGGAAACCGCCTGCTACAAACCCCTCAGCGAAATGGAGGGAGTTTCCGATGCGCGTTTACTATGATCGCGATTGCGATGTGAACCTGATCAAGGACAAGAAGATCGCCATGCTGGGCTATGGCAGCCAAGGCCACGCCCATGCGCTGAACCTGCGCGATTCGGGTGCCAAGAACCTGGTGGTGGCGCTGCGCGAGGGTTCGGCCTCGGCCAAGAAGGCCGAAGCCGAGGGGCTGAAGGTGATGGGCATCGCCGAGGCCGCCGCCTGGGCCGATCTGATCATGTTTACCATGCCCGACGAGCTGCAGGCCGAGACCTACAGGAAATACGTGCATGACAACCTGCGCGAAGGCGCCGCCATCGCCTTTGCCCATGGCCTGAACGTGCATTTCGGCCTGATCGAGCCGAAGCCGGGCGTGGACGTGATCATGATGGCGCCGAAGGGCCCCGGCCACACCGTGCGCGGCGAATACACCAAGGGCGGCGGCGTGCCCTGCCTGGTCGCGGTGCATCAGGACGCCACCGGCAAGGCCATGGACATCGGCCTGTCCTATTGCTCGGCCATCGGCGGCGGCCGTTCTGGCATCATCGAGACCAATTTCCGCCAGGAATGCGAAACCGACCTGTTCGGCGAGCAGGCCGTGCTGTGCGGCGGTCTGGTCGAGCTGATCCGCATGGGCTTCGAGACCCTGGTCGAGGCCGGCTACGAGCCGGAAATGGCCTATTTCGAATGCCTGCACGAGGTGAAGCTGATCGTGGACCTGATCTACGAGGGCGGCATCGCCAACATGAACTACTCGATCTCGAACACCGCGGAATACGGCGAATATGTCTCGGGCCCGCGCGTGCTGCCCTATGAAGAGACCAAGGCGCGGATGAAGGCGGTGCTGACCGACATCCAGACCGGCAAGTTCGTGCGCGACTTCATGCAGGAGAACGCCGTCGGCCAGCCTTTCTTCAAGGCGACCCGCCGCATCAACGACGAGCACCAGATCGAGAAGGTCGGCGAGAAGCTGCGCGCCATGATGCCCTGGATCTCGAAGGGCAAGATGGTCGACAAGGAGCGCAACTGAGCGCAAAAGGAAAAGCCCCGCGAGAGCGGGGCTTTTTCGTTCGGGAGGGGCCGCGGGCAAGACGCCTCAGCCCTCGGGACCGCGGCAAGGGCGCCGTCCTGCTCGCTGATCCAGCGCAGCACGGTCGCGGGCGCGCTGGACAGCCGCGCCTTCTTCACCATCTTCCCTTGCGCGCCGATCACGCGGGTCGCGGTTTTCTCCAGCCATGGGTCGAGCCCGACAAATCGTCTGATCCCGGCGCCCTCCTTCCGGATATGCAGCGCCGGCTTGCCCTTGATCCTGCGGACTGCACCCAGCGGGACGCCACGCAGGCGCGTCATCTATTCCGTTGGTTCGGATGCCCTTGCGCGTTGCTAGCGGCGGAGAGGAGGATGATCGGCCAGTTGCGGGACGCAGCGCCGGATCTTGCGCCAGCCGCGCATGATCCCGATGCGATTGCGGCGCTTGTCGTATCTGACGGCTTTCCTCCGACTCGTCCTGCCTGGGGATGCAACCCGCGTCACAGCCCTCAGCGAGCAGCGCGGACCCTTGCAAGCGGCTGGGATTGCGGCTCGGACGGCGCGCATGGTCATGGCGCTCCTCATGACGAACCCGGACGGCCGTGCCCCCGGCCTCGCGATGCACCGCCCGATCTTGCCGGTGCAGGGATGGCTGGACGGCCGGTGGACGCGGAGCCTCGTTCGCGGCAACGGGCCGTGATCGAGCGGTTGAAACCCGGCTACCGGTCAGCGCCATGACATATTACCTTTACCAAGCACGCCCATAGGGAATGGACGTGAAGGTGACGCGAGCATGATCGACAGGCCCGAAGGCAAACCAACCACCCGCGACGCGGCCGCTTCGCCCGGCAGCGAGCATGGCTATCTGGCCGCCCTGAAGGCGAACGGCTTGCCGCCGCGCCGGGCCATCGTTTCCGCCGAAGAGCTGCGGCTGGACCTCGCGGCCGAGGCTTCGGAGACCCTGGCCCGGTCCGAGCTGCTGCCGGGCGAGGGCAGCGCGGCTGCGCGGCGCGCGACCTATTTCGACACGCCGGCGCAGGACCTCGCGGCGGCGGGCTTCACGCTGGCGATCCGGCACGCACCGGAAGGCGACCTTCAGATCGTCGAGGCGGCCGGCGCCCCCGCCGGATTTTTCGCCCTGCCCGAATGGCGGCAGCCGGTGGCAGGCGAGGTGCCGGAGCTGGACGATTCCACGCCGGTCCGCGCGCTGCTGGGACGCAAGGCGCAGGATCTCGGCCCGGTCTTTCGCCTGCAGACCCGGCAGCGATGCTGGACCCTCGACTGGGAGGGCGCCACGATCGGCCTGGTGCTGGAACAGGGCCAGGTGACAGCGGGCGACCGCAGCGCGCCGCTTTGCGAGATCGGGCTGGTGTTGCAGCAAGGAGCGCCCCCGGCGCTGTTCTCGCTGGCGCGGCGGCTGGACGAGATCGCGCCGCTGCGCCTGGGCGTGCTGGGCGAGGCCGAGCGCGGCTATCGCCTGCTCGGCCCGGTCCGGAACATGCACAAGGCGGCCCCGGCCGCGCTGACCGGCGACATGACCGCCGCCGAGAGCTTTCGCCAGATCGCCGGCGCCTGCCTGCGGCAGTTCCGGCTGAACGAACCGCTGATCGGGCGCAGCAATCCCGAGGCCGTGCATCAGGCGCGCGTGGCGCTGCGGCGGCTGCGCTCGGCCCTGTCGATCTTCAAGCCGATGCTGCAGGACGACGACGCCGGCCGGCTGAACGAGGAAAGCCGCTGGCTCGCCGGCATGCTGGCCGAGGCGCGCGACCTGGACGTGCTGCGGACGCGCTGCGATGCCGAGGCGCTGCACGCCCGGCTGGAACCGGCGCGCGAGGCGGCCTATGGCCGGGCCGAGGCGGCTCTGGCCTCGCGCCGGGCGCGGCGGCTGATGCTCGATCTTGCGGAATATCTGGCCATCGGCCCCTGGCTGGCGCTGCCCTCGGGGGCCGAAATCCGCAATCTTGCCGCGCGGGAATTCGCCGCCTCGGCGCTGGACCGCTTTCGCCGTAAGGTCAAGAAGGAAGGCCGCGACCTGGCCGAGCTGTCGGACGAGGCCCGGCACGAGCTGCGCAAGGACGCCAAGAAACTGCGCTATGCCGCCGAATTCTTCGCGCCGCTGTTCGGGGAAAAACGCCGCAAGCGCCGGGCCGCGCGCTTCCTGGACGCGCTGGAGCAGTTGCAGGACCGCATGGGCGCGCTGAACGATCTGGTCACCGCCCCCGAACTGATCGAGCGGCTGGGCCTGACCGATGACCCCGAGGCGGCGGCATTGGCCGGATCGGACCGGGACAAGCAGGCGCTGATCGAGGCCGCTGCCGAAGCGCATGACGCCTTTGTCGATGCCCGGCGGTTCTGGCGCTAGGCGCCGGGCTCAGCATCGCTTGCGGCCCTTGCGGCGCGGCGGCGGGGCGCTGCCGGCCAGGGCCGGCGGCTCCAGCGTCAGCGCCGGGGCCGGTTCCGCCGCCCCCGCCCGCACATCGCCGTCGCGAACCGCCGCGGAAAAATCCAGATGCGTCACCGCCTCGACCTCGCGCACCGTGGACAGGAATTCCGAAACCCGCGCCAGCTCCTCCTCATCCTGGAAGGCCTCGGCGCCCATCGCCTCGGGCATCACCTCCAGCACCGGGCGCTGGTCCGCGATCAGCGCGATGGAACGCAGCGCGGTTCCGTCGTTCCAGACCGCGATCTTCCAGAACCGCATCGGCAGCCGCGCGCCGAAGCGATAGACCGGGTCGGCCTCGTCGTCGAAGATCGGGCCGGCGAAGACGCTGATCCTCTGGCGCATGGTCACGGCATTGCGCAGCACATAGGTCTCGACCGCGCGCCAGCGCAGCTTGCCCTTGGCGCCGGGCCGGTCCAGCGCGCTGCCCTGGTTGAAGAACCCCACCTGCGGCGCGGCATTGGTGTAGAAGAAGGTGTCGCGCTCGGCGGCGCGGGCCTCGGCCTCGCTGCCCCAGGCCGGATCGCCGCGCAGGATGATATGGCCCTTCTGGAACATCCGGGCGATGCGCCCGGCCGAGGTCGCGACCGGAAAGCCGGGAACCTGCTGGTTTTCGTAGAAGGGCCGGTTCATCTGCTCTTCCGGCAGGATGCGGCGGTCGGGGCGGAAATCGTCGCTGGCCTCGGCCGATTCGATGCCGAGCTGGGCCAGGGTCGGGTCGGCGATGACGGTCTTGTCGGCACGATTGACCGCGCGGATCCGGGCGCCGTCGATATTGACGCCGGTGCAGCAGGCCAGCCGGCGCTCGGCATTCATCAGGATCGAGAAATGATGATAGCGCAGCTCGTGCGGATCGTCGCCCTCGGCCGCCAGCTGGTTGCGGGCCAGCCGCCAGGGCAGCGCGCCGGTCTCGGGCAGCGGCACGATATGGCCGGGGATGAAGCCCGGCTCATAGCCGCCCCGGTCGGCGAAATCCTCGGTCCGCCAGGTGGTCGCCTCGGCGCCGGCGGCCGGCGGCACAGGCGCGGCGGAACCGGCAAGCCGCGGCGCGTGCAGGGTGATCTCGATGGGAAAGGTCCAGGTCACCGAGCCCCCTGCCTGGCTCGGCCCCGGCGCGACTGCCATGCGCGGCGCTTGCGGCGGCAGGGCGTCCGGGCCGCGGCCGGCGCCGTCCCAGACGTCCAGGGCCGCCCGGATCGCCGCGGCATCGGGCGAGGCCGCGTCCGCCCTGCCGCGCAGGTCGGCGACGATGGCGCTGATGCGGATGCCCTCGTTGATCTCGCGCGCCAGCGGCTGGCCGGCCGTGCCCATCACCTCGCGCCACGGCCCGCCCCAGTGATGCAGGGCGATCGGCTCCCATTCGTTGTTGAACACCGGCGAGCCCGAGGAGCCCTGCTCGGTATCGGCGACGTAATGCAGCACCTGCAGCGTCTCGTCGCGGGCGACCAGATGGTTCTCGCGCAGCACCAGCTCCTTGAAGCGGCCGTCGGGATGCTGGATCACATTGGCGATCTCGCCCAGCATGTGCTTGGCGGCGGCGTCCGACAGCGGCAGATGGCCGAATTCCGCCAGATCCCGGTCGCCCTCGCGTCGCCCGCCGATGCCGATCAGCGTATAGTCGAGTCCCTCGATCCCGTCGGTGACGAAGCACAGGTCCGGATCGAAGAGAAAGCCCGAGACCGCCCGCAGCCGCCCGAAAGGGTCATGCTCGTAATCGAACTGCACCTGCAGGCGGGCCGCCGCCTCGGGCGAGTCGATCACGTGATGGTTGGTCAGCAGCAGGTTCGGCGCCACCAGAAAGCCGGTGCCCTGCGGCCGGCCGTTCAGGAAAGCGATGCGCCCCACCGCGTCCGCGGCCCGCCGACCGCGCTCCAGAAAGGCCACGCCGACGAAATCCAGCGTCGCGCCCTGGATCGCCTCGGGTCCCGGCGGCTTGCCGCGCGCGGGCGCGGCCGCGGCGCCCGCCGCCGCCATGTCGATGGCGGCCGAAAGCATCATCGCCTCTTCCCGGCTGCCGCCGGTCTTGATCCGCAGCCTTTCGAGGCGGCGCGGCAGGGTGGGTTCCGCGGCAAGCGGATTGCCTTCGGCGATATGGGCCAGCGAGGCCTCAATCTCGGGCCGCGCCCGGCGCAGCCGGTCGCGGACGATGTTCTCGACCTCGGCATGGATGCGCAGATCGACCATATTCCTTCTCCTCCGGCAACCGGCCGTCACGCCGATGCTAGCACGAAAGCCGTGGCTGTCATGTGACCGGCCGCAGGCGGCGAAGGAAGCCGGGCGCCGCACCCGTCCCGTCCCTGCCCTGCCCTGCCCTCAGGCCTCGGCGGCGGGGAAGCCCTTGGCCAGGATGCGCCCGGCCAGCGGCGCGGGAATGGTGCCCGGGGTGCGGCCGCGCTCGCCGTCCAGGCGGGTGCGGACGAAGGCGCCCGCCAGATCCGGCTCTCCATGCAGCAACAGCACGGCGGCGGTCAGCAGCAGGGCGCTGCGCTCGACGAACCAGCGCGCCTCGGCCTCGGGCACGCCGCCCGCCCAGCGGTCGCGATGCGCTGCCAGCGCCGCGTCATAGGCCCGGTCCAGCCCGGCGGCCTGGTCCAGCCGCGCCGCCAGCGCCTCGGCGGCCAGCGGCTCGCGCGCCAGCGTGCGCAAGACGTCCAGGCAGATGACATTGCCCGAACCCTCCCAGATGCCGTTCAGCGGCGCCTCGCGATAAAGCAGCGGCAGCGGCGTGTCCTCGACATAGCCCATGCCGCCCAGCACCTCCATCGCCTCGGCCACGACCTGCGGGCACAGCTTGTTCGACAGGTATTTCGCCAGCGCCACGCCGATGCGGGCAAAGGCGCGATCCTCGTCGCCCCGCCCGTCGAAGCTGGCGGCGACATGCAGGCCCAGGGCCAGGCTGCCCTGCCAGTCCAGCACCAGATCGGCCAGCACCGAGCGCATCAGCGGCTGGTCGATCAGCCGCCGCTGGAAGGTGCTGCGATGGGCGGTCCAGTGATGCGCCTCGCGCAGCGCCGCCCGCATCAGCCCGGCCGGCGCCATGGCGGTGTCGAGCCGGGTGTGATGGACCATCTCGACGATGGTGCGGATGCCGTCGCCCTCCTCGCCGATCTGCCAGGCCAGGGCGCGCTGGTATTCGATCTCGGCCGAGCCGTTCGAGCGGTTGCCCAGCTTGTCCTTGAGCCGCTGGATGCGGATGGCGTTGCGCCCCTCCTCCAGCCAGCGCGGCACCAGGAAGCAGGTCAGCCCGCGCCCGGTCTGCGCCAGCGTCAGGAATCCGTCCGACATCGGCGCCGAGCAGAACCATTTATGCCCGGTCAGCCGCCAGGCGCCGCCGTCCGGCTCGGCCCGGGTGGTATTGGCGCGCACGTCGGAACCGCCCTGCTTTTCCGTCATCGCCATGCCCAGCAGCGCGCCCTGCTTGTCGCCCAGCGGCCGCACGGCGGGATCGTAGCGCCGCGACAGAAGCGCGGCGCGCCAGTCGCCGGGCAGATCCTGCGCCGCCGAAACCACCGGCACGGCGGCATAGGTCATGGTCAGCGGGCAGCAATGGCCCGGCTCGACCTGGCTGGCCAGATAGACCATCGCGGCATGGGTCAGGTGCCCGGCCGTCCCGCCCTCCCAGGCCACCGAATGATAGCCCGCGGCGACGGAATCGCGCATGAAGCGGTGCCAGGCGGGATGGAAGCGCAGCTCGTCGAGCCGCCTGCCGCCGCTGTCGAACAGGACAAGCTCGGGCGGGTGGCGGTTGGCGTCGCGCCCCGCCTCGCGCATCTCGGCCCGGCCCAGCAGCGCGCCGTAATGCGCCGGCCATTCGGTCTGCGCGCCGCCGGCCTCGATCATGGCGCGCAGCAGCGGATCGTCGCGCCACAGGTCGCGGTCGCCGGGATCCTTCGGCTGGTTCAGGACCTCATGCGTCCCCAGATCGGCAACGGGGTCGAGATGCATCGCCAGAGCCTCCTTTTTGCGCATCTGTCCGATCCTAGCCCGGAACCGCCGCGCATCGCGAGTCAGCAGAGTCCGGCGCCCGGCATGCCGGACGACATCCGCCACCTCATCGTCGGCGGGGCACGCGCAATGTCCTGCGCCTGGCCAGAGAGCAGGCATGAGCCGCCCTGCCCCGGCGCCGGATCAGCAAGGCAGGTCAGGCCCGGGCCGTCCGGTCCCGGCCTTCGGCGCCCGGGGCGCCCTGCCCGCCGCCGACAAGCGCGGCCATTTCCTGCTCGTCCAGGGTTTCCTTTTCCAGCAGGCGGCGGGCAGTGCGTTCCAGCAGATCGCGGCGCTCCTCCAGCAGGGCGACGGTCCGCCGGAAGGTCTCGTCCACGATGCGGCGCACTTCCTCGTCCACGGTGGCGGCGGTTTCGTCGGAATAGGCGCGCTCCTGCGGGCCATACCAGGGCTGGTCGGTCGCAAGGAAGGACCGCTGGTCGCGCTCCAGCGCGACATGGCCCAGCCGGTCCGACATGCCATAGCGGGTGACGATGGCGCGGGCGATGTCGGTCACCTTGACCAGATCGTCGGCGGCCCCCGTGGACAGATGGCCGAAGACGACATGCTCGGCCGCGCGGCCGCCCAGAAGCACCGCCATCTTGTCGTGCAATTCCTCGCGCGTCATCAGGAAGCGGTCCTCGGTCGGGCGCTGGATCGTGTAACCAAGCGCACCGATGCCGCGCGGGATGATCGAGACCTTGTGAACCGGATCGACCCCCGGCAGCGCCATGGCGACCAGCGCATGGCCCATCTCGTGATAGGCGACGATCTCGCGCTCGCGCGGGTTCAGCAGCCGGTTGCGCTTTTCCAGACCGGCGACGATGCGCTCCACGGCATTGTTGAAATCCTCCATGGTGACAGCATCGGCATTGCGCCGCGTGGCCAGCAGCGTCGCCTCGTTGACCAGGTTGGCCAGATCGGCACCGGTAAAGCCGGGGGTCAGGGCGGCGATCTTCTCGGGCTCGACATCGGGGCCGAGCCTCGCCTTTTTCAGATGCACCTGCAGGATCTGCACCCGGCCCTGCTTGTCGGGCCGGTCCACCAGCACCTGCCGGTCGAAGCGGCCGGCGCGCAGCAGCGCCGGATCAAGGATCTCGGGGCGGTTCGTGGCCGCCAGCAGCACGAGGCCGGTCGAGGGGTCGAAGCCGTCCAGCTCGACCAGAAGCTGGTTCAGCGTCTGTTCCTTCTCGTCATGGCCGCCGGACATGGGGCCGATGCCGCGGGCGCGGCCAAGCGCGTCCAACTCGTCGATGAAGATGATGGCCGGGGCCTTGGCGCGGGCCTGCTCGAACAGGTCGCGCACCCGCGCGGCGCCGACGCCCACGAACATCTCGACGAATTCCGAACCCGAGATGGAAAAGAACGGCACCCCCGCCTCGCCCGCGACGGCGCGGGCCAGCAGGGTCTTGCCGGTGCCGGGCGGGCCGACCAGCAGGATGCCCTTGGGCATCCGCCCGCCCAGACGGCCGTAACCCTGCGGGTCGCGCAGGAAATCGACGATCTCCTTCAGCTCGTCCTTGGCTTCGTCCACGCCGGCCACATCCTCGAAGGTGACGCCGGTGTCGGACTGGACATAGACCCTGGCCTTGGACTTGCCGATCTGCATCAGCCCGCCGCCCATGCCCGCCCCCATGCGCCGGATCACGAAGATCCAGATGCCGAGGATCAGCAGGACCGGCACCACCCAGGACAGCAGGTCGCGCAGGAAGGTGCTTTCGATCTGGCCGGTGACGGTGACGCCGTGTTCCTGAAGCTGGCGGGCCAGATCGGGCTCGACCCGGGTGGTGACGAACATCGGGCGGCCGTCCACCGGCTCGATGAAGCGGCCCTGGATGAAGCGGTCCGAAACCGCGACCTCGGAGATCCGGCCTTCGCGCAGATAGGCCTCGAACTGGCTGTAGGGGATCTGCGCGACCTGGTTGGCGGCGGTGAAGACATACTGGAATGCCGCCAGGACGAGGAAGGCGGCCACCCAATACCAGATGTTGAATTGCGTCCTGGGGTTCATGTCCATGCCGCCGCTCCTGTTCATCTCGCGACCATGAAAAGACGGTTGCCGTCGCGGATCAGTTCCAGTGCCACGATGGCACGGCGGCCGGCAAGCATGCCACGCAAATCCGCGACCGAGGAAACCGGCGTCTGGTTGACGGCGACGATCATGTCGCCGCGGCGCAGGCCGATCCAGGCCGCAAGGCTGTCCGGCTCGACGCTGTCGACCATGATCCCGGCACCCCCCGCCCGGCGCGCCTCCTCCGCCGAGGCGTTGCGCAGCCGGGCGCCATCCAGCGGCGTGCCGGCGAAATCACCGGAGGAGGTCGCATCGGCGGTGATGGTCAGGGCGACCTCCCGCGCATCCCCGTCGCGCCTGACCGTCAGGCGGATGGTGCTGCCGACGGGCGTCAGGCCCAGCCGGTTGCGCAGATGCGTGGCGCCCTGCACCGGGGCGCCGTCGACAGCGGTCACCACGTCCCCCGCCTTCAGCCCCGCCTTCTCGGCGGGCGAGCCGGGCTCGACATTCGCGATCACCGCGCCGTGGATGCCGCCCAGCTCCAGCGCCTCGGCCAGGTCGGGCGTCAGGTCGTGCATGCCGATGCCCAGCCTGCCGCGCCGCACCTCGCCGTGCTCGATCAGCTGCCGCATCACGGCGACGGCCATGTTGCTGGGCACCGCGAAGCCGATGCCGATATTGCCCCCCGCCGGGGTCAGGATGGCGGTGTTGATGCCGACCAGCCGGCCGTCCAGCGTCACCAGCGCGCCGCCCGAATTGCCCGGATTGATCGAGGCGTCGGTCTGGATGAAATCCTCGTAGCCCTCGCGGCTGATGCCGCTGCGCCCCAGCGCACTGACGATGCCCGAGGTCACCGTCTGGCCCAGGCCGAAGGGGTTGCCGATGGCGGCGACGAAATCGCCGACCTGCAGGCGGTCGGAATCGCCGATCTCCAGCGCGACCAGATCCTCGGCCTCGATCCGCAGCAGGGCGATTTCCGTGGCCTGGTCGGCGCCGACGAGCTCGGCCCGGAACTGGCGCCCGTCCTTCAGGGTGACGCTGATCGCGCTGGCCTCGGCGACGACGTGATGGTTGGTCAGCACATAGCCGTTTTCGGCATCGACGATCACGCCGGAGCCGGCGCTCATCTGCCGCCGCATCGGCGGGTCGCGAAGATCGAAGAAGCGGCGGAAATAGGGATCGTTGTAAAGCGGGTTCGATACTGCCGGGGTTTCCGAGACCACCGCGATATTGACCACCGCCGGGGTCACGCGCGACAGCATCGGGGCGATGGTGGGAATACCGCCCCCAGCCTCGGGCATGGGCTGCCCGACAGCCGCCGGGGGCGGCGCGACCAGCGCCAGGATCGTGCACAGCGTGATGACGGCCGCGCGCAGTCGGGGGATTTTCATCGACATCGGCAATCTCCGTTTGATCGGTGGTGATTTCCCTTCTCGCCCGAGACCAGACGGAGAACAAGAAAACGGCCCGGCGGGTTGCCGGGCCGTTCGGGAGGTCACGCTGTCGAATAGGGCCGGTCGTCGCCCGACCACAGGCTGACGGCCGCCAGGATCGCGACGACCAGACCGGCGATCACATGCACCCACATCGCCGCCGCGAGGGTCGCGAAGCCCAGGACCCAGGGCGCGATCACCGCCCAGAGGCCAAGGGCGACATTGGCCCATTCCTCAAGCCTGTGGAACGCGAAGAGCGCGGCCAGCGCGATCAGCGTCATCGCGGCCCCGACGAGCCAGGCGTTCCACGCCGCGGCGGTCTCGGCCGCGAAGCCGAGATACCAGGGCGACAGCAGAAGACCGAGACCGGCAACGACATTGGCGATGTCGAATGCCGTCCGGCGATCGAGAGACAGGGATTTCAGCATCGTTCACTCCTCCTTGTCGGTTGCTTGGTGATCCCGTCAATGGACCTTCCCCTGCAGGGGAAGGCTGGATGCGGCGGCGGCGGTTGTCGCCGCCGCGATGGCTCAGCCCTTGATGGCGATGCGCTTGACCTGCGACTGCGCCTTTTCCGTCTTGGGCAGGGTCACGGTCAGCACGCCGTTCCTGAAATGCGCATCGACCTCGTCCTCGCGGATCTCGGCGCCCAGCGGGATACGGCGCTCGAAACGGCCGTAAAAGCGTTCCGAGAATTGCCGGTCCTTATCCTCGACCTCCGAGCGTTTCTCGCCCTTCAGCGTCAGCACGCCGTCATCCAGCAGGACTTCGATGTCCTTCTCGTCAAGGCCCGGCACCTCGGCCGTCACCCTGATCTCCTTCTCGTTGTCGGAGATCTCGACGCTCGGCCAGCCGCCGCCAAAGGCAGGGACCGTGCCGACCGCGGGCAGGCCGAAGCCGCGGAAGACGTCGTCGAACAGCCGGTTCACCTCGCGATGCAGCGACAGGAAGGGATCGCGGTCGCCGTCGCGGAAGGCGGTGGGAAGCTGGTTGCCGCCGTTGCGGTTCCAGGGGATCAGATCACGGACATTCATGATTTTCCTCCTTCATGGCAACAGGTTGCCGGAAACGCCGGGCGCTGCCCGGCGGCCGGCGGGGATCGTGCGGACAGGGCCTCAGGCGGCCTCCTTGCCGGTCTCGACCTGCTGCGGCTGGGATTTGGGCAGGGCCTTGGCCGGGGCGATCTCGATCCGGCGCGGCTTCATCTCTTCGGGGATCTCGTGCCGCAGGTCGATCGTCAGCAGCCCGTTCAGCAGTTCGGCGCCGGTCACCTTCACATGATCGGCAAGCTGGAAGCGCCGGCGGAAGCGCCGCTCGGCAATGCCGCGATGCAGATACTCGCCCTTGTCCTCGCCAGCCTTGCGGCCGGTCACCGTCAGAACGGTCCGTTCCTGCGTGATGGCCAGCTCGTCGGGCGAGAAGCCCGCCACCGCCATGGTGATGCGATAGTCGTCCTCGCCGGTCCTGGCGATGTCATAGGGCGGCCAGTTGTCGACCGTCTCGATCCGGCTTGCCGCTTCCAGCGCGTTCAGCATCCGGTCGAAACCGATGCTCGACCGGTAGAGAGGGGAAAAGTCGAAAGTGGTTCTCATAGCCACATCCTCCGTTGAGCAACATGGATACAAGTCTTTCGCCGTGCGGTGCCGTTGCATCCGCCCCGGCATGCCGGACCCGTTCAAGGCTTCCGGCGATCCACGATTTAGGGCGAGGAAATGACGGTTCAAGGGGGTGAAAGCACCGCGAATGCGGCCTCTTTCGTGCGCCCGGAAAGCCCCTGTCTGGCTGGCTGATGCAGGCTGGGAGAACCGCCATGCGACCCGGATATCAGGCCGGTTCCGGCAGCCGCCGGTAAGCCGCTGATCGCCTGGAACAGGCGACGGTCGAGGAACTGGCATAGGGCTGGCGCCATGCCGACAAGGCCATGATCGGCGCGGGGCATCCCCCTGTCAGCCGCGTCGCCGGACGAAGGGTGGCCATCCTTGAGGCAGGGCCAGACCCCGGGGAACAAGTCGTGTTCAGTGCCTGAACCTCGGCGAGAGCAGCAGGATCCTCGGCTCCTCCGCCTCGCCGTCCCTGGACGGCAAAGGCCGCTCCTCGACATGCGGGCTGCTGGCCTGCAGCACATCCAGCATGTCGGGAAAGCCATGGGCCACATCCGGCATCCCGGCGATCTCATAGGCGCTTTGGCCCAGCCCCGCGTAATGGACGATGGTGCCGCCCCGCCGCGTCAGCCGCGCCGCGAAGAAGGCGCAAGAGATCAGGCATTCGTCCCCGATCTGGCGCGACTCGCCCTTTCCCGCCTGCCTCTGCGCCGCATCCATCAGCCGCACCGTCAGCCGGTCGGGCGCGATGGGACGGTGCATGTAGCGCGCCAGCGTCGAGGCAAGATGAAACTCGAGCTCGGACGACAGGGCGACCTGGCTTTCGCGCATCCCCTCGATCACCAGATCGCGGGCGGCAGAGAGATATGTGTCCGTCATGAAACCCTCGGCATCAGTCTGAACGAAACCCTTTCATAAGGAAAGTTTGGCCCAGCCCCGTCTCAGGTCAAGCCCCTGCACCGATCCGACCTCGCTGAAATCACACGATATTGCGCGCAATCCTCATGATATCGGCAGCAGGCGGCGTCGACGGTGCTTGTGGCTGACAAGGACCGCGAGTGGTCGGAAAAAGCTGTCACACCCAACCGGGAACATGGCGAGATGATCAAGTTCGGCGCGGTCGACGCGGCCAAGAGCTGTCCACGCGCCGGAAGACGCCGCTTCGGTCGTCGGCCTATCGAGCTCGGGGCCCTTGATTGCAGACGCCCGACATGATTTCGGGACAGTCAGGAAAGCTTTCCGTTGAGCAACCTGTTGATGACGCCATGGCCGTCCCCCGCCTCGATGACCCTCAACGGGGCTTGGTCCCGGAAATAAAACGCGTTGTCGCAGACGGATGGGAACAGAAAGTTCCAACTTCCGAGATCAAGTTCCAAAGAGGGGGAAATAACGCGAGTTATCAGTGCCAAAACAAGGCGATGGTGACCCCGGCAGGATTTGAACCTGCAACCTGCCCCTTAGGAGGGGGCTGCTCTATCCAGTTGAGCCACGGGGCCGTTCTGGCCTCTTTTGCCCTCTGGTCAGGAAAATGGCAAGCTTGCCGCGACCGGACGGAAACGATAACGATAACATGATTGCGTCCCGGTAGTTGCGATGAACACGAAAAGATCCCGCCGCCCCCTGACATTGCGCGATGTGTCCGAAGCCTCGGGCGTATCGGAAATGACCGTCAGCCGCGTGCTGCGCAACCGCGGCGACGTCTCGGCCGCGACGCGCGAGAAGGTGCTGACCGCCGCCCGCACCCTCGGCTATGTCCCGAACAAGATCGCCGGCGGACTGGCCAGCCAGCGCGTGAACCTGGTCGCGGTGGTCATCCCCTCGCTCTCGAACATGGTCTTTCCCGACGTGCTGGGCGGCATCTCGGCCGAGCTCGACGATACCGGGCTGCAGCCGGTGGTGGGGGTGACGAATTACAGCCCCTCGCGCGAGGATGCGGTGCTTTACGACATGCTCAGCTGGCGGCCCTCGGGGGTGATCCTCGCCGGGCTCGAGCACAGCAAGGCCGCGCGGGCCATGCTGGACAATGCCGGACTGCCGGTGGTCGAAATCATGGACGTGGACGGCGCGCCCATCGACACCGCCGTCGGCATCAGCCATCGCCGCGCCGGGGCCGAGATGGCGGACGAGATCCTGGCCGCCGGCTATCGCCGCATCGGCTTCATCGGCACGCACATGCCCGAGGACCATCGCGCCCGCAAGCGGCTGGCCGGTTTCGAGGAACGGCTGGGCGAACATGGCGTGCAGCTGGCGGCGCGGGAATATTACCAGGGCGGCTCGTCGCTGCACAAGGGCCGCGAGCTGACCGAGCGCATCCTGACGCGCGAGCCGGATCTGGATTTCCTGTATTTCTCCAATGACATGATCGGGGCCGGCGGGCTTCTGTGGTGCATGGAAAAGGGCTATGACATCCCCGGCAGGCTGGGGCTCGCGGGCTTCAACGGCGTCGAGCTGCTGGACGGGCTGCCGATGCGGCTGACCACCACGGACGCGCGGCGCATCGATATCGGCCGGCGTGCGGCCCGCATCGTCGCCGGCAAAGAGCCGCGCCCCGAGAACGGCATCATCGCCCTGGCCCCGACCATCATGCCGGGCGAAACGATCCGCAAGCATTGACGCTGCGCCGGCGGGCGGCGATGCGCGGGCATTTCTCGAACGGGGAAACAGGCGCCGCAGCCAGCTTTCGCGCGCCGGCCTGCGCTTTCTCTGTTGCACAAATACCCATACGGCGGCGACGGTTGCGCGGTCGCATGGGTATTTTCCGGAACGAAGAAGCCGGGCCGGCGGTCAGCCCAGATCGGGGAAGAACAGGCCCTTGGGCGAAGGCGTGAAGATTTCGCAGCCGTCGGCGGTGACGCCGATCGAATGCTCGAACTGGGCCGAGAGCGACTTGTCGCGGGTGACGGCCGTCCAGTCGTCGGCAAGGATCTTGGTCTCGGGGCGGCCCAGGTTCACCATGGGCTCGATGGTGAAGAACATGCCCTCCTCCAGCACCGGACCCTTGCCGGGGCGGCCGAAATGCAGGACGTTCGGCGGCGCATGGAAGCTGCGGCCGAGGCCGTGGCCGCAGAAGTCGCGCACCACCGACATGCGGTTCGATTCGACATAGGACTGGATCGCCCAGCCGATATCGCCGAAGGTGGCGCCGGGGCGGACGGCCTCGATGCCGCGCATCAGCGCGTCATGGGTGACCTGGATCAGCCGCCGCGCCTTGACGCTGGGCTTGCCCGCCACATACATGCGCGAGCTGTCGCCATACCAGCCGTCCACGATCACCGTCACGTCGATGTTCAGGATGTCGCCCTCGGCCAGGATCTTGTCGCCGGGAATGCCGTGGCAGACGACGTGGTTCACGCTGATGCAGCTGGCATGCTGGTAGCCGCGATAGCCGATCGTGGCGCTGGTGGCGCCCAGTTCCCCGACCCGGTCCCGGATGAAATCGTCAAGCGCGCCGGTGGTGGCGCCGGGCCGCACCAGCGGGCCGACCTCGTCCAGGATCTGCGCCGCGATCAGCCCGGCCGCACGCATGCCCTGGAAGTCCTGCGGTTCGTGGATGCGGATGCCCTCGCGGGTCTGGCGTGCGTCGTTCATGTCGTCCTCGTGATCTCCTGCCTCACAGATAGACCCAAGGCGCCACTTGTTCCAGCCCTGCGCGCCGACCTATACATTTCCCCGAGAGAGCCAGATCGCCAGGAGCAGCGCGCCGATGCAGTCCGACAATCCCACCGCCGCCATTCTCGTCATCGGGGACGAGATCCTGTCCGGCCGCACCCGCGAGGGCAATGCGCATTACCTGTCGCAGGTCCTGAACAGCATCGGCGTCGACCTGCGCGAGATGCGCATCGTCGGGGACGACCACGACCAGATCGTCGCCGCGATCCGGGCGCTGGACGGCTCGCTGGGCGGCGCCTGGGACCTGCTGTTCACCTCGGGCGGCATCGGGCCGACGCATGACGACATCACCGCCGATGCCGTGGCCGCGGCCTTCGGCACCGGCATCGAGATCAACGAGGAAGCCCGGCGCGTCATGGTCGAACGCTGGCAGGCGCGCGGCGTCGAGGTCACCGGCAACCGGCTGCGCATGGCCCGCATCCCGCTGGGGGCGCGGCTGATCCCGAATTCCTATTCCGCCGCGCCGGGTTTCCATATCGGCAACACCTATGTCATGGCCGGCGTGCCCGAGGTGTTCCGCGCCATGGTCGAGGCCGTGGTGCCGGAGCTGCCGACCGGACGGCCCTCGGTCAGCGAGGCGCTGGAGGTGCTGCGCCCGGAATCCGACGTGGCCGACGAGCTGCGGGCGGTGGCCGACGACTTCCCGGACCTGTCGCTGGGCTCCTATCCGTTCCAGCGCGGCCAGCGCTACGGCACCAGCCTGGTGATCCGCGGCCTGGACGGCCAGCGCGTCACCGACGCCATGACCGCCCTGCGCGAAAGGCTTGCGATGTGATTGCCGATCCCGATATCGCCCGCGCCTTCGAGAGCACCTGGCCCGCGGCCGAATATGCCGGGGCGGGCGGCTTTCTGGTCGGACGCGGCCGGGGCGGCGGCGGCCGCGTCAGTTCGGCCCGGGCCGCGCGGCCGGACTGGGACCCGGCCGACATCCCCCGCGCCGAGGCCATCCAGCGCGGCTGGGACGAGCGGCCGATGTTCCGCGTCGCCGACAGCGACGCGGCCCTGGCGCAGGCGCTGGCGGCGCAGGGCTATCGCCACGGCACGCCGACCGCGATCCTGGCCGCCGATTGCGCGGCGCTGACCGCCCGGCCGGTGCCGCCGCTGTCCAGTTTCGAGATCTGGCCGCCGCTCGCCATGCAGCGCGACATCTGGAGCGACGGCAACGTCACCGCCGCCCGGCAGGCGGTGATGGAGCGCGTCGCCCTGCCCAAGACCGCGCTGCTGGGACGGGTGCAGGACCGCGCCGCCGGGGCCGCCTTCGTGGCGCTGGACGGGCCGGTCGCCATGGTCCATGCCATCGAGGTGGTGCCGGCGCTGCGCCGGATGGGCGTGGCGGGCTGGCTGATCCGCATGGCGGCGTCCTGGGCCGAGGCGCAGGGCGCGACCCGCCTGGCGCTGGCGGTCAGCCGCGACAATGCCGGCGCGCTGGCGGTCTATGACCGGCTGGGCTTCGCCGAGCTGGGCGGCTATGGCTATTGGAGCAAGGACTGAGCCGGGCCGCGCGGGATCTGGCCGCGGCCCCGTTCAGGCCGGTTCCGAGGCCAGGCGGCGCAGCTCTTTCTTGAGCAGTTCCAGCTCGCTGCGCATCAGGCCCAGCTCGGCCAGCAGGTCGGCATCCAGCAGCTCGCCCGCGACCAGCGTCAGGCTGCCCAGATGCAGGGCGCCGGGCTGGGGCGGCTCGCCCTCGTTTCCCTGATCCTCGAGCAGCAGGAAGCTCTGCACCCCGTCCGACAGCCGCTCGGCCGGGATGGCGGCGGCGACGCGCCAGCAGCCTTCGGCCTCGGCGGTGACGCGGGCCTCGGCCACGCGGCTGCCCATATGCACCAGCACCAGCCGGCCCGGCGGGGCGTCGCGATGGATCACGCCCTGCCAGATGCCGCTTTTCAACCCCAGGGATTCAAACTCGTTCATGGGACATTCCTTGGTCAGAACTCGGCCCGCAGATGGCGCGAGAAGAACAGCTCGCGGATCTCGACCGCGTTCATGCGGGGCGATTCGAAGATCAGGTCCAGCCAGATCTTTTCCAGCCGCTTCTCGTTCATCTGGGTATAGGCCAGGTCGAACTCGGCCACCTGCTGGCTGTAATGCCCCGGCTCGAAGCTGTGCAGCTGCAGCGTGACCTCGTCGATATTCGGCCCGTGGCCGATGTTCAGCCGCGCATAGACGTTGATCGCCCGCTCGGCCATGATGCCGGTCTCCAGCCGCAGGATATGGCTGCGGGTCAGGCCCTGCAGCGCGCTGGTCGGCAGATCGATCGACAGCGACAGGAAGCTGCCGGCAAAGCCGAAGACCTCGAGCCTGATGCCGAAGGGCGACAGGTCGGTGGCGCCGGTATTGGCCAGCTGCTCCAGGATCAGCGCGCGTTCGGGACAATCGTGCCAGACCGCCGCGCCGTCGCCCAGCCGGCCACCATTCTCGGGCCCGGCGACGCCGCGGGGCGAGACCTGGCCGGCCAGGAAGCCCGGCCGCCAGCGCCAGTCGGTGCCGCCCGGCAGGTGCAGCGCGTCCAGCGCCGCGCGCGAGCGCGCAGCGCGGCGGTCGGCCCGGATCAGGAAGCGGTCGAGACTGCCGCGCAGGTCCAGCGCCTCCTCGCGCAGGTGGCGCAGGCGGGCGGGGCCCAGGGTCTCGACCCCCTCGGCCAGCCGGGTCCATTGCCGCAGCGCCCGTTCCCGGGTCTTGCGCTCAAGCCATTTGCGAGGGCGTATTGCCATGCGTCCGCCTGTCACTGATCCATGTAGACATGGGTTTCCGCCGCCGCGCCGGGATGGGTGACGGCGCCGTAGCGGGCCTTCCCGACGAGCTGGGCGTATTTCCACAGCGCGCCCGAAGCATAATCCGTCTTGCGCGGTCCCGGCCATTCCGCGCGGCGCCGCGCCAGTTCCTCGTCGGACAGCGCCACCGAGATCTCGCCCCGGATCGCGTCGATGGTGATGATGTCGCCGTCGCGCAACAGGGCGATGGGGCCGCCATGCGCCGCCTCGGGGCCGACATGGCCGACGCAGAAGCCGCGCGTGGCGCCGGAAAACCGCCCGTCGGTGATCAGCGCCACCTTCTTGCCCATGCCCTGCCCCGACAGCGCCGCCGTCGTGGCCAGCATCTCGCGCATGCCGGGACCGCCGGCCGGGCCCTCGTTGCGGATGACGATCACGCAGCCCTCGGCATAGTCGCGGCGCATGACCGCCTCGAAGGCGTCCTCCTCGCAGTCGAAGACCCGGGCCGGGCCGGTAAAGACCTGGTCCTCGGGCGCCATGCCCGCGACCTTCACGATGGCGCCGTCGGGGGCGAGGTTGCCGCGCAGCCCGACCACGCCGCCGGTGCGGGACAGCGGCGCCGTCACCGGATGGATGACCTTGCCGTCCGCCTCGCGCGCGATCAGGTCCAGCTCCTCACCCATGCTGCGGCCCGAGGCGGTCAGGCAATCCTCGTGGATCAGCCCGGCCTTGCGCAACTCGCGCAGCACCACGGGGACGCCGCCCGCGTCGAACAGGTCCTTGGCGACGTAATCGCCGCCGGGGCGCAGGTTCACGAAATAGGGCGTGTCGCGGAAGATGTCGCAGACGTCGAACAGGTCGAATTCGATCCCGGCCTCATGCGCGATGGCCGGCAGGTGCAGCCCGGCATTGGTCGAGCCGCCGGTGCAGGCCACCACCCGCGCCGCGTTCTCAAGCGCCTTGCGGGTCACCACGTCGCGGGCGCGGATGTTCTTCTCGATCAGCGCCATCACCGCCTCGCCCGAGGCCAGCCCGTACTGGTCGCGCGATTCGTAGGGCGCCGGCGCGCCCGAGCTGTTCAGCAGCGCCAGCCCGATCGCCTCGCTGACGCACGCCATGGTGTTGGCGGTATACTGCCCGCCGCAGGCCCCGGCCGAAGGGCAGGCGACGCGCTCCAGCAGCTCCAGCTCGGCATCGGGCAGATTGCCGGCGGCGTGCTGGCCCACCGCCTCGAACACGTCCTGCACCACCACGTCGCGGCCGTGGAAACGCCCGGGCAGGATCGAGCCGCCATAGATGAAGACGCTGGGCACGTTCAGCCGCACCATGGCCATCATCATGCCCGGCAGCGACTTGTCGCAGCCGGCCAGCCCTACCAGCGCGTCATAGCAATGGCCGCGCATGGTCAGCTCGACCGTGTCGGCGATGGCGTCGCGGCTGGCGAGGCTGGCGCGCATCCCCTCATGCCCCATGGCGATGCCGTCGGTGACGGTGATGGTGGTGAATTCGCGCGGGCAGCCGCCGCCCTTCTTGACGCCCTGCTTGACCGATTGCGCCTGCCGGTTCAGGGCGATGTTGCAGGGCGCCGCCTCGTTCCAGCAGGTGGCGACGCCGACCCAGGGGGAATGGATCTCCTCCTCGGTGATGCCCATGGCATAGAAGAAGCTGCGCTGCGGCGCGCGGGACGGCCCTTCGGTGACATGGCGGCTCGGCAGGGACGACTTGTCGAAGCGGGTGTTTTTCATGGCGGCATCCTCTGGCTGGATTCTGGATAGGCCCAGCCTGCCGCCGGGGCAAGAGGCTCTGGCCCGCGAGACCGGCGGCGCGGCCGTCAGCCCGCCGCCGCGTCCAGCCGCGCGGCCATGATCAGGTCGTTCCGCGTCACGCCGCCCGCCGAATGGGTGGAATAGGTGACGCTGGCGAAGCCCCAGCCGAAGGCGATGTCGGGATGGTGATTGGCCGCCTCGGCCTGCCAGGCGGCCAGGTTGGCCAGCTGCGCGGCACGCTTGAAGCTCTTGAAGCGCCATTCGCGGCGGATCGCCTTGCCGTCCTCGGCCAGCCGCCATTCCGGCAGGCCGGCCAAGGCCGCGCGCAACTCGTCCCCGGCCAGCGCCGGCGCGCCGTCCACGATCTTTTCCTTGTCCAGTCCGGTCATCGTTTCCTCCGTCACAGGATCGGCGCCGCCAGCGCCAGAAGATTGTTGCGCAGCCGCCGCCAGACCGACCATCCGCGGATCTCGTCCAGCCTCAGCGGGCGGGCGCGCTCGACATAGCTCTGCTGGCGCTCGTCCAGCCGTTCGGTGACGTCGCCGCCCAGGAACAGCATGTTCATCTCGTAATTCAGCTCGAAGCTGCGGCGGTCCATGTTGGCGCTGCCCAGCATCGCCATGCGCCCGTCGACGCTGATGATCTTGGAATGCAGAAGCCCGTCGCGGAACAGCATAAGCTTCACCCCGGCCGAGACCAGCCCGTAATAGAACCCCTCGGAGGTGGCCTGCACCACCAGCGAATCGTTGCGCTCGGGCAGGATCACCGTCACGTCCACGCCGCGCCGCGCCGCCGTGCGGATCGCCGAATCGAGCGAGGCGTCGGGGACGTAATAGGGCGTGGTGATCACCAGCCGCTCGCGCGCCGCATGGATCATCGTCGCCATGCAGTCCGACAGCGAGCCCTGGCGTTCGTCCGGGCCGGTGGCGACGACCTGCGCCACCTCGCCCGGCGCGGTGACCGGGCGGGTCATGCGCAGCATCTCGCCCAGGTCCTCGCCGGTATAGCTCATCCAGTCCTGCAGGAAGACCGCCTGCATCTGCCGCACCACCGGCCCCTCGATGGCCAGGAACACGTCGATCCAGGGCGCGTAGCGCGGCTTGATGGCGAAGGCCCGGTCCGAGCAGTTGCGGCTGCCGGTAAAGCCCAGCACATGGTCGATCACCACGATCTTGCGGTGGTTGCGCAGGTCCATGCGCTGGAAGAGGCCGCCGATCACCGGGATGCTCAGCGGCAGCGCCTCGACGCATTCCACCCCCGCCGCCTTCATCCGCGCCCAGGATTCCGAACGGCCGAAGGCGCGCGAGCCGAAGGCGTCGATGATCGCCCGCACCTTGACGCCGCGCCCGGCGGCGCGGATCGCCGCCTCGGCCACCGCGCGGCCCGAAGGGTCGTCCAGCCAGATATAGAACAGCATGTGCACATGCTCGGTCGCGCCGTCGATGGCCTCGACCAGCGCGGCGATGGCGCTGTCGTCCTCGGGCAGCAGCGCGGCGCGGTTGCCGGCGACGGCGGCAAAGCCGGTCGTGGCGTGATTCGCCTTGATCACGGGGGCGGCGAAATCGGGCAGGACCTTCAGCTCTTCGGGGCTGGGCTGCCACAGGCCCGACAGGTGCGAGCGCACATTGGCCATGGTCTCGACCTCGGCGCCGCGCATGCGGATCTCGCCGAACAGCACATAGGCCAGGATGCCGACCAGCGGCACCAGTTCGATCACCAGGATCCATGACAGCCGGACCGTCGGCTCCAGTCGCGGACGCAGCAGCACGCGCACCGAAACGGCCAGCGCGGCTGCGTAATGCATGAACACAAGGGCTTCGGTCCACATGCCGCCATGAAAGCCCGGACAGCGCGGAATTGCAATTCGGCACCGCTTTGCATATCTGAGCCCCTGAACAGAGCGCAGGGGCCCGCCGATGAACTGGATCACCAATTATGTCCGTCCGCGCATCAATTCGCTGTTCTCGCGCCGCGAGGTGCCCGAGAACCTGTGGACCAAATGCCCGGAATGCGGGACCATGCTGTTCCACCGCGAACTGTCGGACAACCTGAACGTCTGCACGAATTGCGACCATCACCTGGCGATCTCGCCCCGGCTGCGCTTTGCGGCGCTGTTCGACGGCGGCGTCTTCAACGAGGTGAAGGTGCCCGAGCCGGTCGCCGACCCGCTGGGCTTCCGCGACCAGAAGAAATACCCCGACCGCATGAAGGCGGCGCAGAAATCCACCGGCGAGAAAGAGGCGATGCTGGTCGCCGAGGGCGAAATGGGCCGCACCCCCATCGTCGCCGCCGCGCAGGACTTCTCGTTCATGGGCGGCTCGATGGGCATGTATGTCGGCAACGCCATCATCGCCGCGGCCGAGCGCGCGGTGAAGCTGAAGCGGCCGCTGGTGCTGTTCTCGGCCGCCGGCGGCGCGCGCATGCAGGAAGGCATCCTGTCGCTGATGCAGATGCCGCGCACCACCGTCGCCGTCGAGATGCTGAAAGAGGCGCGGCTGCCCTATATCGTCGTGCTGACCCATCCGACGACCGGCGGCGTCACCGCCAGCTATGCCATGCTGGGCGACATCCAGATTTCCGAGCCGAACGCGCTGATCTGCTTCGCCGGCCCGCGGGTGATCGAGCAGACCATCCGCGAAAAGCTGCCCGAGGGCTTCCAGCGCGCCGAATACCTTCTGGAACACGGCATGCTGGACCGGGTGACGCATCGCAAGAAGCTGCGCGAGGAACTGATCTCGATCCTGCGCATGCTGGGGGGCTTGCCCGCGCCGGTGGTGGGCGATCTGCCCGCGCCCGGCAACATCGCCCCGCCGCGCGCCGAAGCCGCCGCCGACAGCGCCTCCGCCTGAGCCGGACGACATCGCGATGACCTCCTCCGACGCCATTCTCGCGCGGCTCATGCAGCTGCATCCCAAGGTCATCGACCTGTCGCTGGACCGGATGCACCGCATCCTGGCCGCGCTCGGCCACCCGGAACGCCGCATCCCGCCGGCGATCCACATCGCCGGCACCAATGGCAAGGGCTCGACCCAGGCGATGATCCGCGCCGGGCTGGAATCGGCGGGCCTGCGGGTCCATGCCTATACCTCGCCGCATCTGGCGCAGTTCCACGAACGCATCCGCCTGGCGGGCGAGCTGATCCCCGAGGCGGACCTGGCCGCCGCGCTGGAGGAATGCGAGGCCGCGAATGCCGGCGCGCCGATCACCTTCTTCGAGATCACCACGGCGGCGGCCTTCCTCGCCTTCTCGCGCAGCCCGGCGGATTACACGCTGCTGGAAGTCGGCCTCGGCGGCCGGCTGGACGCGACCAATGTGATCGACGATCCGCTGCTGACCGTCATCACCCCGATCAGCATCGACCACACGCAATATCTGGGCGAAACGCTGGCCGAGATCGCCGGCGAAAAGGCCGGCATCCTCAAGCGCCGCGTGCCCTGCATCGTCGGCCCGCAGGACCCCGTCGCCCGCGAGGCGATCGAGCAGAAGGCCGAGCGGCTCTTCGCGCCGCTGCGCATCGCCCGCCAGGACTGGGACAGCCGGCGCGAGGGCGACGCGCTGATCTATCAGGACGAGCACGGGCTGATGGACCTGCCGCTGCCCGCCCTGCCCGGCCCGCATCAGATCGTGAATGCCGGCACCGCCATCGCCGCGCTGCGCGAACTGGGCTTCGGCCGCATCGAGGCCCGCGCCGCCGTGACCGAGGCGGAATGGCCGGCCCGCATGCAGCGCCTGAGCCGCGGCCCGCTGGTCGAGGCGGCGGAAGGCTGTGAACTCTGGCTCGACGGCGGCCACAACCCGGCGGGCGGCGAGGCGGTGGCGGCGACGCTCGCGGCCATGGCGAAGAAGCCGACGCATCTGGTCTGCGGCATGCTGAACACCAAGGACGTCGCGGGCTACATGCGCCCGCTGGCCGAGGCGGCGCAAAGCCTGACCGCCGTGGCGATCCCGGGCGAGCCGAACACCCTGCCGGCCGAGGACACCGCCGCCGCCGCCGCTTCGGTCGGGCTCGCCGCCACGACCGCGCCCGATGCGCTGGCGGCGGTGCGGCGCCTGGCGGCGGACCAGCCCGGCGCGCGCATCCTGATCTGCGGCTCGCTCTACCTCGCTGGCCAGGTGCTGCGCGAGAACGGCTAGGCCGGCGCCACCTTCGGCGGAGGTTGGGGGCTCCGCCCCCGTCCCTGCGGGACTCCCCCGGGGTATTTGGAAAACGGAGAAAGCCGGGATTTGCCCGGGGCGCCGCCCAAGGCGAACAGGCCCGGTCAAAAACGCCGTGCCCGGAGGCCCGGACAACGGACGGCATCTTCTCTGTTTTCCAAATACCCCGGGGGAGGCCGAAGGCCGGGGGCGGAGCCCCCCTGGACCGCGCATCACGCCGCTAGGCCCGCCGCCCCCAACCGGCATCGCGCATCTCGCGCAGGCGGCTCGCGGTGCGCTCGAACTCGAAGGCGCCCTCGCCCTCGGCGTAAAGCCGCTCGGGCTCGTCCGCGGCGCTGGCGATCAGCCGCACCTTCGCCTCGTAAAGCGCGTCGATCAGCGTCACGAAACGCTTGGCCTCGTTATAGTTCGACTGCGACAGCCGCGGAATCGAGTCGATGAACAGCAGGTCCAGCGCCTCGGCCATGGCCAGGTAATCGGCCGGACCCAGCGGCTTGCCGCAAAGGTCCCAGAAGCTTGCCCGCCCGATGCGGCCGACATGCTGCGGGATCTCGACCTCGCGGCCCTTGACCTCCAGCAGCAGCGGCGGGGCCGCCGCGCCGGCGGTTTCCAGCCGCCACAGCGCGTCCATCCGGTCATGCGCCGCGGTGTCGGCGGGGATGAACCAGACCTGCCCGCCCTCATCGCGGTTCTGGCGGTGATCGGTGGCGCTGGCCAGCTCGACCACCTCCAGCCTCTCGCGGATCAGCGCGATGAAGGGCAGGAACAGCTGGCGGTTGAGGCCGTTCTTGTAAAGATCCTCGGGCACCCGGTTCGAGGTGGTGACGACGGTCACCCCCTCCTCGAACAGCACCTGGAACAGCCGGCCGACGATCATCGCATCGGCGATGTCGGTGATCTGCATCTCGTCGAAGCAGAGCAGCCGCGCCTGCTGCGCCACCGCCAGCGCCACCGGGCGCACGGCGTCCTGCTGGCCGGTCTTGCGCACCCCCTCCAGCGCCGCCTGGATCTCCTGCATGAATTCGTGGAAATGCACCCGGCGCTTGGCTGCGACCGGCGCGGCCTCCATCACCAGGTCCATCAGCATGGACTTGCCGCGGCCCACGCCGCCCCAGAGATAGATGCCCCTGACCGCCGGCGCCGGCGGCGGAGCGGCGCCGCGCAGCCGCGACAGGAGGCCCTTTTTCTGCGGCGCCGCGGCGGGCGCGGCCGCCAGGTCCCGCACCAGCCGGTCCAGCACCGGCAGCACGCCGCGCTGCGCCGCATCTGGGGCCAGCCGGCCCGTCGCCACGCGGGCCTCGTAGAGTTCGGATACGCTTGCCATATCCGCCCCCTGCCAAAGAAAGGACCGGCCCGCAAGGGCCGGCCGGAGATTTCCGTCGATTTCGCTAAGGTTCAGCGCCCGCGGCGCTGGAAGCTGCCGCGCGGATCGGGACCGGTGCCCAGCCAGTTCTGCGTCACCAGCGCGATCTGGTTCACGATCTGCACCCGCTGGGTCAGGCCCCGGGCATCCGCCTCGTCCCCGGCGGTGCCGACCAGCGCCGGGAATTCCGCCTTGACCGGCTGCGGCTCGGTCAGTGCGGCGCCGGTGCGGGCATCGAAGACCTGCACGCTGTATTGGATGTTGTGCACGCCGGAATTCTGCAGGTTCTCGCGCACGACGGGGGTGATGGCATGGAACTGGCCCAGCGTGGCCACGATGCGCACGCGGGTCTTGCCGCGCAGGCCGGCGGCGCCCTTCTCGATGCCTTCGCGGAGGATGGCGGCGGCCTGGGCGCGGCGGTCTCCGGCCGGCTCGCCATGCCAGACGATGTCGAAATCGGGGGTGTAGCTGTTTTCCTCGCTGGTGGTCAGGGTCTCGGGCACCGCGACATCGACCGAGGCGACGCGCCAGTTGGCGGTCTGCGCCGGGTCGAGCTGTTCATAGGCGGTTTCCCAGGTGTTCGAGCAGGCGGCAAGGCCAAGCGTCAGGCCAAGCGCCAGAAGGGCGGGTTTCAACATGGGATGGCTCCTCGTTCGGGAAATGAATGACGGGCCGGCCGCGTGGCCGGCGGTTTGGAAATTGCGCCAAGGCCTCTGGCATGATCTTGTTTCTGAAAACGGCTGGATCAGAAAAGCGCCTCCCGCAAGGGGCGGGTTGCGCCGCGCCCCGCGACCGGAGGGAATGTTTCCGGTCCGGCGCGAGAGTAATCGTGGATTTCCAATGCGCAAGAGATTCGCTTCGCATGAAGCGGTCTTGGCCGGAAGTGTGTCCGGCCGCATCGCGGGTGACGGCTGCGCGGTTTTAGACGATGGACTGGTTGCGGGTCTCGGCCCGGATGAACAGCGTGCCGATGGCGGCCAGCAGCAGCAGCGCCGCGAAGACGCCGATGGCGACCCCGAAGCCGCGCGCCACCACATAGCCCATGAGCGAGGGCGCCAGCAGCCCGCCCACCCGCGCCACCGCGCTGGCCGTGCCCATGCCGGTGCCGCGCAGGCCGGTCGGGTAAAGCTCGGGCGTATAGGCATAGAGCGCGCCCCAGGTGCCCAGCAGCGCAAAGCTCATCAGCAGCAGCGCGAGGGCGACCAGCCAGGGGCTGACGGCGAGGGTGAAGAGGAAGCAGCCCCCGGCGCTGAGCAGCAGGAAGATCTGCAGGGTGGGCTTCCTGCCCCAGCGTTCCACGCCATGCGCCGCCAGCGCATAGCCCGGCAGCTGCGCCAGCGCCATCAGCACCAGGAAGCCATAGCCGCGCACGAAGCCGAAGCCGCCCTTGGCCAGTTCCGCCGGCAGCCAGACGAAGACGCCGTAATAGGACAGCGAGACCAGGAACCAGGCGGCGAAGATGCCCAGGCTGCGGTTGCGCAGCTCGGGGCCGAAAAGCCGCGCCTCGGCGGTGACGGGCGGCGCGGTCAGGCGGGTGCCCGGCGGCAGGGCGCGGGCGCCGTTCGCGGTCAGCACCCGGTCGACGACCGCCCGCGCCCCGGCCTCGTCGCCCTTGCGCAGCAGATACATCGGCGATTCCGGCACCCAGAGCCGCAGCCAGATGCCGATCAGCGCCGGCAGGGCGGCGACGGCGAAGATCCAGCGCCATGGCTCGGCCGCGCCCGCCAGATGCGCGATCCAGGCGGTCAGGGCGATGGCGATGGTGCCGATGGCCCAGAACCCCTCCAGCCAGACCAGCCAGCGGCCGCGGTTCCGGGGCGGCAGGAATTCGGCCATCATGGCGTAATCCACGGGCAGCGTGCCGCCGACCGCCATGCCGGTCAGGAAGCGCAGCAGCATCAGCGACCAGATGTCCGGCGCGAAGACCGAGGCGAGCCCGAAGACCGCGTCGCAGCCCACCGTCAGGAACAGCACGTTGCGCCGTCCCACCCGGTCGGCGATGCGCCCGAACAGCGTCGCCCCCGCGAACATGCCCAGAAAGAACAGCGTCCCGGTCTGCAGGGCCTGCGGCACGGTCAGCCCGAAGCTCGTCGCGATCGAGGCGGCGGTGAAGCCGATGGCGATGACCTGCATCGCGTCCGCCGCCCAGACCAAGCCAAAGATGCCCAGCAGGCGCTGCTGGAAACGGCCCGCGCCGCCCTGGGTCAGGGCCTCGTCGATGGTCAGGTTCATGGCTTTCTCCGCTGATCGGACTGCCGCGCAGTGTTGCGACGCTCGCCGCCATGTCCACAGGAAAACGCGCCCGGCCGGGCTGTTTCGCGCAAGGTGATGCAGCGCGGACCGCAGGCCGAACGAAAAAGGGCCGCCCCGAGGGACGGCCCCTTCGCGCGAAGGCCCCGCTAAAGCGCGACCTCGAAGCTTGGCAGCCAGCGTTCCAGCGCGAATTCCATGCCGCCCCAGGACACGGTCCGGATCAGCGTGCTGCGGATCAGCCCGCGATGCGCGCCATGGCCGCAGCTCGCGGCATCGGTCAGCCTCCGGTAATCGGTCGGGTCGCGCTGCATGGCATAGCGCACCGCCGTGACCGGGCCCGCGACGTCCAGCAGGATGGTCCCGCCCGAGACGCCGGCGGCAATGATGGCGCCGCCGCCCGTGACCTCAAGCCCCAGATGCTCCGGATCGCCGCCGTAATCGGCATAAAGCCCGGGCGCGGTGGTCAGCGCCTCGTCCTCGCGGACCGAGACGGGGATGGCGATCCGGTCGCCCGTCCGCGTGGCGGGGCCGGGCAGCAGGTTCCAGGCCCGGCCCGCCGCGACCTCGGCTGCCGCCCAGGCCCCGACCTGATAGGCGCGGACATATTCGGACCAGAGCTTGTGGACGCCCTTGTCGTCGCTGTTGTCGATCTTGTAGGGGTAAAGCGGCCCGACCAGCACGCCGCCCTTGGCGCGGACGAAATCCAGCTGGTCCAGCTTGCAATGATGCAGGTTCGTCGCCGCGCCCATCATGTAGCCGCCGGTCTGCTGGACGAAAAGCACCGGCGCCTCGGCCTGGCCGGTCCGGCGCCGGACCTGTTCGACCATCTGCCCGCAGGTAACCTCGGCCGCAGCCGACCACCAGCCGCGCGGACGGGCGACATCGGCCTCGCCCTGGTTCAGGAAGATGCGCGGCACCCGGATGACCTTGCCCTCGGCGGCAAAGACCCGCCCGGCCTCGGCCAGCCACAGCTCGGCATTGGCATGGGGCGTGACCACGCCCTCGACCCCCGAGCCCGGATCGTCGTCCAGGTTCTGGATCGACTGGCCGCCGGCATCGTGGAACTGGAAGGCGACCGCCCCTGCCAGCCCGTCGCGCAGCATGGCGCAGGCCAGGACCGCGCCTTCGGGAACCGAGCCCTGCACCAGCATCGGCCCATATCCCGCCGCAGGGACGGCGGGGTCATAGCCGGCCAGCAGCGGGTTGGCGACATGCGTCACCGCCACGCCATCCGCGCGGCGCAGCCCGGTCAACATGAGCGCGCCGGGATTGGCGGCGCCGCCGAACACCTCGCGCCACCGCTGGCCGTTCGGCGCGAGATCGGGCCCGAAATTCGCGCCAAGCGCCAGCGACTGGCCGCGGGCCAGCATCAGATCGACGGTATTCCCCGGCGCCGTCACGCCGAGCGAAAATCCGCGATCACCTCTTCGAAACCGGCGGAAAAGGCGCCGCCGGCCGGCCGGGCGAACAGCGCCGCCCGCATCAGCGTGCCGCGGACATACTGGCCGGTGCGGACGGTGACGTAATTCAGCCCCGGCGTGCCGGCCGGGGTTTCCGAGAGCATCGCGCCCGACGGCGTATAGGCGCGGACGCGCTGCGCGGCATTGTCGATCTCGATCCCGACCACGAATTCCTGGCCATAGGGCACCGGGCCAAGCGCGATGGTGCGCGGCGTCCCGTCATGATAGCGCGCCTGCAGCGTGCCGTTGTTGTTGTGAATCGCGAAGGTGCCGCCGCTGGGATTGGCGGCGAAAAGCTGCGCCACGCCCGAGCCGTAGCTGTCGATCATCATGCGCAGCACGATGAAGGCCGCGTCGATGCCGCCGGTGGTCAGCCCGCCCGCCTGCAGTGACCGCCCGTCCTCGAACCGGATCCCGGCCGGGGTCATGGCGATGGCATTGCCCGAACCCGTCGCCGCCAGGTTCCAGCCGCCATTGCCGCCATTCGTCACCCCGGTCACCGCCGCGGCGGTGCCGGCATAGGCCGCGCCCGGGTGCAGGTAGCCCGCGGCCTGCGAGTAATCGATGCTGGTCGCCTGCGGCGCGGCCACCTGCAGCAACGCCGTCTCGGCCTCCGCCGTTCCCGCCGCATTGCTCCAGCTGACAGCAAGCGCATATTCGCCCGGTTCGGACAGCACCATGCGCAGATCCGGGTCGAGCCGGTCGCGGACCGAGCTGCCGTTCAGGGTCAGGTCCCAGCTCGCCGCCGCCGGGGGCGTGGCCTCGGCCGCGCCCAGATCCAGCGCGATGCTGTCGCCGATCCCGGCGCCTTCGGGCAGGATCGCCGGCTGGCGGGTGACGGCCGGCGCTACGGCCGGCGGCGCGCCCTCGATCAGGGTCACGCCGCGGGCATCCAGCAGCGCGGCCGGCCGGCCGCCATGCCAGATGCGCGTCACCCCGTCGAAAAGCGCGCGCTCCAGCGTGCCCTGGATCGCCGGCGGGGACTCGCGCCCGTCCACCACCACGAGATCGTTCTGGCGCCTCTGGTTTTCCGGCATGGCCTGGTAGCTGTCATAATCGGCGGCGAGGATCAGCCGGGCGAGGCCGGCCTCGCGCGCCGCCTTCAGGTTCTGGGCGCTGGTCTTTTCCAGGTCGCCCAGGGTGATCTCCAGG